>OKBS01000154.1_pt1 | contig 33222 bp, 29 predicted proteins | sample 1614331 | NCBI WGS metagenome assembly OKBS01 (sample SAMN04436927, study PRJEB24849) | human gut metagenome | biome: human gut; feature: NICU; material: stool | host: Homo sapiens | place: USA: Saint Louis, MO | collected 2012-05-31
TCATTCAATATGGAATTGTCGCTGGCGTTCAGGCCATGCAGGATTCTGGCCTTGAGATTACGGAAGAGAACGCAACCCGTATCGGCGCTGCTATCGGCTCCGGGATTGGCGGTCTTGGCCTGATCGAGGAAAACCATACATCGCTGATGAATGGCGGACCGCGTAAGATCAGCCCGTTCTTCGTTCCGTCCACGATTGTTAACATGGTGGCAGGTCACCTGACCATTATGTTCGGCCTGCGTGGGCCAAGCATTTCTATCGCTACCGCGTGTACGTCTGGCGTGCATAACATCGGCCAGGCCGCGCGTATCATTGCGTACGGCGATGCAGATGCTATGGTTGCGGGCGGTGCTGAAAAAGCCAGTACCCCATTGGGTGTCGGTGGCTTTGGTGCAGCGCGTGCGCTTTCTACCCGTAACGATAATCCTCAGGCGGCGAGCCGTCCGTGGGATAAAGACCGCGATGGTTTCGTGTTGGGTGACGGCGCAGGTATGCTCGTGCTGGAAGAGTACGAACATGCGAAAAAACGCGGTGCGAAAATTTATGCTGAAGTCGTTGGCTTTGGTATGAGCAGCGATGCTTATCACATGACCTCTCCTCCGGAGAACGGTGCGGGTGCTGCGCTGGCGATGGAAAACGCGATCCGTGATGCGGGTATTACCCCAGCGCAGATTGGCTACGTTAACGCTCACGGTACCTCTACGCCAGCAGGCGACAAAGCTGAAGCGCAGGCTGTGAAGTCTATCTTCGGCGAGTCTGCCAGCCGCGTACTGGTTAGCTCCACGAAATCTATGACCGGTCACCTGCTGGGTGCTGCGGGTGCAGTAGAGTCCATCTACTCTATCCTTGCGCTGCGCGATCAGGCTGTTCCGCCAACCATCAACCTGGATAACCCGGATGAAGGTTGCGATCTGGACTTCGTTCCTCATGAAGCGCGCCAGGTTAGCGGTATGGAGTACACCCTGTGTAACTCCTTCGGCTTTGGCGGCACGAATGGTTCTCTGATCTTCAAAAAGGTCTGAGCCTGACGGCCCGAAAGCTATAAAAAAAGGTCCGCTTGCCGGGCCTTTTTTATTAAGCCTAATCTTCTTGTCGGTTGCATGGCATCCTGCCAGACTAAACGCCCACGCATAAGGAGCCACCATGTTTTTAATTAATGGCCTTGAGCAAGACACGCTGCCGGCAAGCGACAGGGCGACGCAGTTTGGCGATGGCTGCTTTACGACTGCGCGTATTCTGGAAGGCGACGTGTGCTTGCTTGATGCACACCTCCGCCGTTTACAAGACGCCTGCCAGACGTTACTGATCCCTTTTACGCAGTGGGAAATTCTTGAACATGAGATGCGTCAGCTGGCGTCAGGTAAAACCAGCGGTGTCTTAAAAGTTATCATTAGCCGAGGCAGCGGTGGGCGGGGGTACAGTGGTACCGCCTGTCAGCATCCAACACGTATTCTCTCTGTTTCAGCTTATCCTGCTCACTATGCGCGCTGGCGTGAAGAGGGCGTGACGTTGACGCTGAGCCCGGTGCGGCTGGGGCGAAACCCGATGCTTGCCGGACTAAAACATCTTAACCGCCTTGAACAGGTGCTTATTCGTACTCATCTTGAACAGACGGACGCCGATGAGGCGCTAGTCCTTGACAGCGAAGGGTTCATTACGGAATGCTGTGCGGCTAATTTACTCTGGCGGAAGGGCCGTGAGGTCTTCACCCCTTCGCTGGTGCAGGCTGGCGTTAACGGCATCATGCGCCAGTTTTGTTTGCAACAGCTGGCACATGCAGGCTTTCGCGTTGTCGAAGTAAACGCGAAGGAAGAGGCGCTGCTGTCCGCCGATGAAGTTGTGATCTGCAATGCGTTGATGCCTGTTATCGCCGTCCGTGCGTATGACCAACAGCGCTGGTCTTCGCGCGAGCTGTTCCAGTTTTTAGCCCCGATATGTGAGCAAACCAGATAGTCATGAAGAAAATGTTGCGTTTTGTCCTTCTCCTTATTATTGCGCTGGGCATTGCTGGCGGAGCGGGAGTATGGAAAGTCCGCCAGCTGGCGAACAGTAAAATCTTGATTAAAGACGAGACGATTTTTACCCTGAAAGCCGGTACCGGGCGGATGGCGCTGGGCGAGCAGCTTTACGGGGATAAAATCATTAACCGTCCTCGTGTGTTCCAGTGGTTATTGCGTATTGAGCCTGACCTATCTCACTTCAAGGCCGGTACCTACCGCTTTACGCCCGGCATGACCGTCAGGGAGATGCTGCAACTGCTGGAAAGCGGTAAAGAAGCCCAGTTCCCGCTGCGTTTTGTCGAAGGGATGCGCCTGAGCGATTACCTCAAACAGCTGCGCGATGCGCCGTATATCAAACATACCCTGAAGGACGACAGCTACCAGACGGTGGCCGACGTGCTCAAGTTTGAGCATCCTGAATGGGTGGAAGGCTGGTTCTGGCCAGATACCTGGATGTATACCGCAGGCACGACCGATGTGGCGATTCTGAAGCGGGCGCACAAAAAAATGGTCGCCGCCGTGGATGCCGCCTGGGAAGGGCGAATGGATGGTTTACCTTATAAAGATCAAAATCAGTTTGTTACCATGGCCTCGATTATCGAAAAAGAGACCGCCGTTGCTGCTGAACGCGATCGGGTGGCGTCAGTATTTATCAATCGTCTGCGCATTGGTATGCGCCTGCAAACCGACCCTACCGTCATCTACGGCATGGGAGAGAACTATACGGGCAAGATTTCCAGAAAAGATCTGGAAACGCCAACGGCGTATAATACCTACGTGATTAGCGGTTTACCGCCTGGCCCGATTGCCACGCCGAGCGAGGCTTCTCTCAAAGCCGCCGCGCACCCGGCGAAAACACCGTATCTCTATTTTGTGGCTGATGGAAAAGGGGGGCATACCTTTAACACCAACCTTGCCAGCCACAATCGCTCTGTTCAGGACTATCTGAAGGCACTTAAGGAAAAAAATGCGCAGTAAATACATTGTCATTGAGGGACTCGAAGGGGCGGGTAAAACCACTGCCCGCAACGTAGTGGTGGACACGCTGAAATCGCTTGGCGTCGCCGACATGGTCTTCACCCGCGAGCCGGGCGGTACACAACTTGCGGAGAAACTGCGCAGCCTGGTGCTGGATATTAAATCCGTTGGCGACGAAGTTATCACTGACAAAGCCGAAGTGTTGATGTTCTACGCGGCGCGCGTACAGCTGGTTGAGACGGTGATCAAACCCGCGTTGGCCGAGGGTAAATGGGTGATCGGCGATCGCCACGATCTGTCGACTCAGGCCTACCAGGGCGGGGGACGCGGTATTGACCAGACGATGCTGGCAACGCTGCGCGATGCCGTACTGGGTGATTTTCGCCCCGACCTGACCCTCTATCTGGATGTTACGCCGGAAGTGGGCCTCAAACGCGCCCGCGCGCGCGGCGAGCTGGACCGCATTGAACAAGAGTCCTTTGATTTCTTTAAACGCACCCGTGCGCGCTATCTTGAGCTGGCGGCACAGGATAGCGCTATTCGTACCATCGATGCGACGCAGTCGCTGGATGACGTCACGCACAACATCCAGCAGACCGTTACGCAGTGGGTACAGGAGCAGCAGGCATGAAATGGTATCCATGGTTGCGTCCGCACTTTGAGCAGCTGATCGGCAGCTATCAGGCGGGGCGGGGGCATCATGCGTTACTGATTCAGGCATTGCCAGGGATGGGGGATGAGGCGTTAATTTATGCCCTCACCCGTTTTCTGATGTGCCAGCAGCCGGAAGGGCACAAAAGCTGTGGTAAGTGCCGCGGCTGCCAGCTGATGCAGGCGGGCACACATCCTGACTACTACACCCTTGAGCCTGAGAAGGGCAAGAGCGCGCTGGGTATTGATGCCGTGCGTGAAGTTAGTGAAAAATTGTACGAACATGCGCGTCTGGGTGGCGCTAAGGTCGTCTTGCTCAAAGACGCCACCCTGCTGACCGAGGCGGCGGCTAACGCCCTGCTTAAGACTCTTGAAGAGCCGCCGGAAAAAACGTGGTTTTTCCTCTCGTGCCGCGATCCGGGACGATTGCTGGCGACGTTGCGCAGCCGCTGCCGTCTTCATCACCTTGCGGTGCCTCAGGAATCATGGGCGCTGAGCTGGCTGGAGCGAGAGGTGACAACGTCACCTGAAAGTGCGCTGTCAGCCTTGCGCCTGAGCAGCGGCGCGCCCGCGGCGGCGCTGGCCTTGCTGCAACCTGACGTCTGGTCACAGCGAGAAGCGCTCTGCCGGGCCGTCGAAGCGGCGCTGAATAACAACGACTGGCTAAGCTTACTGCCGACACTTAACAGCGATAGTGCCGTTGAGCGTCTGCACTGGCTGGCCGCGTTGCTGCTGGATGCCCTTAAAATTCAGCAAGGGGCAACGCTGCTGACTAACCCTGACGCGTGGCCACTGGTGAGTACGCTGGCGAACCGCCTCTCCGGCGCGATTCTTCACGCGATGCTTCATGAAGTTTGCCAGAGCCGCGAACAGCTTTTAACCGTGACGGGTCTTAATCGCGAGCTTTTACTGACCGACCAGTTACTGCGCATTGAACATTACCTGCAACCCGGCGTCACACCGCCTGTTTCCCATCTCTGAGAGAGACATTATGTTTTTAGTCGACTCACACTGCCATCTTGATGGCCTGGATTATCAATCCCTGCATAAAAACGTGGATGACGTGCTGGAAAAAGCCGCTGCCCGCGATGTGAAATTCTGCCTTGCGGTGGCGACGACGCTGCCGGGTTATCGCACCATGCGTGAGCTGGTGGGCGTTCGCGACAACGTGGTGTTCTCCTGCGGCGTGCATCCGCTGAATCAGGACGAGGCGTATGACGTTGAGGAACTGCGCCGACTGGCAGCAGAAGAGGGCGTGGTGGCGATGGGGGAGACCGGCCTGGACTATTTTTACACGCCGGAAACGAAACCGCGGCAGCAGGAGTCCTTCCGCCATCATATCCGCATTGGCCGCGAACTGAACAAGCCGGTCATTGTGCATACCCGCGATGCGCGTGCCGACACCCTGGCGATCCTTCGGGAAGAAAACGTGACGGATTGCGGTGGCGTACTACACTGTTTCACAGAAGACAGAGAAACGGCGGGTAAACTGCTTGATTTAGGGTTTTATATTTCGTTTTCCGGGATCGTGACGTTCCGTAACGCTGAGCAGCTCCGGGATGCCGCGCGTTATGTTCCGCTCGATCGCATTCTGGTGGAGACAGACTCTCCGTATCTGGCCCCGGTACCGCATCGCGGTAAAGAGAACCAACCGGCGATGACGCGAGACGTGGCTGAGTACATGGCCGTACTGAAGGGCGTCAGCATCGAAGAGCTGGCCCGCGTGACCACGGAAAACTTCTCAACGCTGTTCCATATCGACCCCGCCCGCCTGCAATCTGTCTGATACACCTGTTTTTTTTAGGCTCGTAATTAATAAATAAAACGAGTAAAGTTCACCGCCTCATTTGGGGCGGTGAGGGTGTTTTTAGACACATCCGGACATGCTTTTTGTAAATAACTGAAAGTTTTTCGACCGCCTTAAGCTGAAACGTGATAGCCGTCAAACAAACTCAGAGGGAATTATTTTACTCTGTGTAATAAATAAAGGGCGCTTAGATGTCCTGTCCACGGCACGGTACTCCCCCCGGGCCAATGCGTGAAAGCGTAAAAAAAGCACAAATACTCAGGAGCACTCTCAATTATGTTTAAGAATGCATTTGCTAACCTGCAAAAGGTCGGTAAATCGCTGATGCTGCCAGTATCCGTACTGCCTATCGCAGGTATCCTGCTGGGTGTCGGTTCTGCTAACTTCAGCTGGCTGCCAGCCGTAGTGTCCCATGTGATGGCCGAAGCAGGCGGTTCTGTCTTTGCTAACATGCCACTGATCTTCGCGATCGGTGTGGCTCTGGGCTTCACCAATAACGACGGCGTATCTGCGCTGGCTGCAGTGGTTGCTTACGGCATCATGGTGAAAACCATGGCTGTGGTTGCGCCGCTGGTTCTGCATTTACCGGCAGAAGAGATCGCCGCGAAACACCTGGCGGACACCGGTGTTCTGGGCGGTATCATTTCCGGTGCGATTGCAGCGTACATGTTCAACCGCTTCTATCGCATCAAGCTGCCTGAGTACCTGGGCTTCTTCGCGGGCAAGCGTTTCGTTCCGATCATCTCTGGTCTGGCAGCGATTTTCACTGGCGTGATCCTGTCCTTCATCTGGCCACCAATCGGCTCCGCTATCCAGACCTTCTCTCAGTGGGCTGCTTACCAGAACCCGGTTGTGGCGTTTGGTATCTACGGCTTCATCGAGCGTTGCCTGGTGCCATTCGGTCTGCACCACATCTGGAACGTTCCATTCCAGATGCAGATTGGTGAATTCACCAACGCAGCAGGCCAGGTATTCCACGGCGATATCCCACGTTACATGGCGGGTGACCCAACTGCAGGTAAACTGTCTGGTGGCTTCCTGTTCAAAATGTACGGTCTGCCAGCAGCGGCGATTGCTATCTGGCACTCTGCTAAGCCAGAGAACCGTGCAAAAGTGGGCGGTATCATGATCTCCGCAGCGCTGACCTCGTTCCTGACCGGTATCACCGAGCCGATCGAGTTCTCCTTCATGTTCGTTGCGCCGATCCTGTACGTTATCCACGCGATTCTGGCGGGCCTGGCGTTCCCAATCTGTATTCTGCTGGGTATGCGTGACGGTACGTCCTTCTCTCACGGTCTGATCGACTTCATCGTTCTGTCCGGTAACAGCAGCAAACTGTGGCTGTTCCCAATCGTGGGTGCGTGCTATGCCGTTGTTTACTACACCATCTTCCGCGTGCTGATTAAAGCACTGGACCTGAAAACCCCAGGCCGTGAAGATGCGACAGAAGACAGCAAAGCTGGCGCGACCAGCGAAATGGCTCCGGCACTGGTTGCCGCGTTCGGCGGTAAAGAGAACATCACTAACCTGGACGCGTGCATCACTCGTCTGCGTGTGAGCGTTGCCGACGTCGCGAAAGTAGACCAGCCGGGTCTGAAAAAACTGGGCGCAGCGGGCGTGGTTGTTGCAGGTTCTGGTGTACAGGCAATTTTCGGTACGAAATCCGATAACCTGAAAACCGAAATGGATGAATACATCCGCAACAACTAAGCTGTGACCTGGGGAGACTAAGGCAGCCGAATGGCTGCCTTTTTTATTTCTGCCTTAAAAAAATGCAGCAGCACGCTTTAACGGTCACTCTTCGTTCAGCTGATGAACATTCAGGAAAGAAATCGAGGGAGGAGGTTGAAAGGACAGGAGAAACTCGCTCATACTCTTGAATTGTGTCACGCACTCAACCAGAGCGTGTGTTAACAGCAATTGCTCGCGCCAGATTAAACAAAAAAGGAAAAGGTCATGGCTGAAGAAACGATTTTCAGTAAAATTATCCGTCGCGAAATCCCGTCGGATATCGTCTATCAGGATGAACTGGTAACGGCTTTCCGGGATATTTCCCCTCAGGCCCCGACGCACGTCCTTATCATTCCCAATATTCTGATTCCGACCGTAAACGACGTAAAAACCGAGCATGAAGTGGCGTTAGGTCGTATGCTGACGGTGGCCGCGAAAATCGCTGAACAGGAAGGCATTGCAGAAGACGGTTACCGTCTGATCATGAACTGCAACCGTCATGGTGGCCAGGAAGTTTATCATATTCACATGCATTTGCTGGGTGGACGTCCTCTGGGGCCGATGCTGGCACATAAAGGTCTTTGATATGCGTAAAGGGCGTATTGCAGCGCTGGTATTGACGATGATGATTGTGGGGTGCAGCTCGCGCCCGGCGATCCCCGTGAATGATGAACAGACGCTGGTGATGGAATCCTCCGTGCTTGCCGCGGGCATCACGGCGCAACAACCCGTGCTGACCATCAGTGAAATCAATTCATCTGCCTCCTCTACGCTCTTTAATGAAAGACATGAACCCGTGACGGTCCACTACCGTTTTTTCTGGTATGACGTAAGAGGTCTTGAAATGCATCCGCTGGAGGCGCCGCGCAGCGTCACCATTCCGGCCAGATCGTCGGTAACGCTCTATGGCAGCGCCAACTATCTGGGTGCGCATAAGGTGAGACTTTATCTTTATCTCTAAGGGGTGAACCTTGATTAAAAACTTGAGCCGCTATGCGCTCGTGACAGCTTTCGCGCTGTTCCTGGCGGGGTGTGTGACCCGAACTGAACAGCCAGCGCCTGTGGAAGAGGCGAAACCGGGCACTGAACAGCCGACACAGCCAACGCAGCCGCAGCCAACCGTGCCGTCTGTGCCGTCTATTCCGTCACAGCCTGGCCCGATTGAGCATCCGGACCAGACGTCGCAGCCCACGCCGCGCGTGCGCCATTACGACTGGAACGGCGCAATGCAGCCCATGGTCGGCAAAATGCTGCAGGCACAGGGCGTGACGGCAGGCAGCGTGTTGTTGGTCGATAGCGTGAACAACCGTACCAACGGTTCGCTGAACGCGGGTGAAGCGACGGAAACCCTGCGCAATGCGCTGGCAAACAACGGTAAGTTTACGCTGGTCTCGGCTCAGCAACTCGCGGTAGCCAAACAGCAGTTGGGCCTGTCGCCGCAGGATAGCCTCGGCACACGCAGCAAGGCGATCGGCATTGCCCGTAACGTTGGCGCACAGTATGTGCTGTACTCTAACGCCACCGGTAACGTGAATACACCGGCCCTGCAGATGCAGCTGATGCTGGTTCAGACAGGCGAAATTATCTGGTCAGGTAAAGGTGCGGTTACGCAACAATGACAGCACGCGTGAAGAGATTCTGACGCGCTATTTTCCTCAGTACCGCCTTATCGCGCCGCAGGCCCACTCCGGGCTTGGCGGCGCGAGTTGCATTATAGCGCAGGGGGAACGACGCCTGGTCTTGCGGCAACATCACGACCCCTATGCGCCTGCCTCCCATTTCCGTCGTCAGTTTCGCGCCCTGAGGCGTCTTCCGTCAGATCTCGTGCCTGCCCCCCGTTTTTTCAGAGAGAGCTGGATGGCCGTCGACTATCTGGACGGTGACGTGAAAAGCGCGCTGCCGGACACGCCGGCGCTCGTGGCAATGCTGTATCATCTGCACCGGCAGCCACGTCTGGGATGGCGAATCACGTTATACCCGCTGCTTGAACGCTACTGGCAGCAGGCCGCGCCTGACAGACGCACTCCAGTGTGGCTGGCACATCTCAAGCGGTTGCGTAAAGCAGGCGAGCCGCAGCCGATTCGGCTATCGCCGCTGCACATGGATGTTCATGCCGGAAATATTGTGCATACGGCAGAGGGCATCAGGCTCATCGACTGGGAATACGCCGGAGATGGCGATGTGGCGCTGGAGCTGGCGGCAGTCTGGACGGAGAGTGACGACGCGCGGCAGAGGCTTATCAGGGACTACGCCGAGGTGGCGCACATTGACGCCGACGCGCTGAGGCGTCAGGTCAAACGCTGGCGGCCATGGGTCGTCATGTTAATGGCTGGCTGGTTTGAAATGCGCTATCAGCAGTCAAGAGACAAACATTTTATTGCGCTGGCAGACGATGCCTGGCGTCAGTTATAAACGAAAGGATAAGAGAGGTGGATGTGGGTCCAGTCATGTTGGATGTAGAAGGGTTTGAACTGGATGCGGAGGAGCGTGAAATTCTGGCGCATCCGCTGGTGGGGGGCCTGATCCTGTTTACCCGCAACTATCACGATCCGGCGCAGCTGCGCGAGCTGGTGCGTCAGATCCGCGCCGCGTCGCGCAATCATCTGGTGGTCGCCGTCGATCAGGAAGGCGGACGCGTGCAGCGTTTTCGGGAAGGGTTTACCCGCCTGCCGGCGGCCCAGTCTTTTGCCGCGCTGCTCGGCACGGAAGAGGGCGGGACACTGGCGCAGGAGGCCGGCTGGCTGATGGCCAGCGAAATGATTGCCATGGATATCGACATCAGTTTTGCCCCGGTGCTGGACGTGGGGCATATCAGCGCCGCCATTGGCGAGCGCTCCTACCATGACGATCCGCGCATTGCGCTGGCCATGGCGACCCGCTTCATTGACGGCATGCACGATGCCGGGATGAAAACCACCGGGAAACACTTCCCTGGCCACGGGGCGGTAACGGCGGACTCGCATAAAGAGACCCCGCGCGATCCGCGCCCGGAAGCGGAAATTCGCGCCAAAGATATGTCGGTATTCAGGTCGCTTATCACCGACAACAAGCTGGATGCCATCATGCCTGCGCACGTGATTTACAGTGACGTTGACCCACGTCCTGCCAGCGGCTCTCCGCACTGGCTGAAAACCGTTCTGCGTCAGGAGCTGGGCTTCAATGGCGTGATTTTCTCTGACGATCTATCAATGGAAGGGGCGGCGATTATGGGCAGCTACGCTGAACGCGGTCAGGCGTCGCTGGATGCAGGTTGCGATATGATCCTGGTCTGCAATAATCGTAAAGGTGCCGTTAGCGTGCTGGATAACCTGTCGCCGATCAATGCAGAGCGTGTTACACAATTGTATCATAAAGGTTCATTTAGCCGTCAGGAGCTGATGGATTCGGCGCGCTGGAAGACGGTCAACGCCCGGCTTGAAGACCTGAATGAGCGCTGGCAGGCACATAAAGCCAGCCTGTAAACCCTCCCGGAAGGCGTAGCGTGGTGAGAAGACGATGATCATCTATTTACACGGTTTTGACTCAAACAGTCCTGGTAATCATGAGAAGGTGCTGCAGCTGCAGTTTATCGATCCGGATGTCCGGTTGATCAGCTACAGCACGCGCCATCCGAAGCATGATATGCAGCACCTGCTCAAAGAGGTGGACAAGATGTTGCAGCTCAACGTCGACGATCGGCCGTTGATTTGCGGCGTTGGGCTGGGCGGCTACTGGGCAGAGCGGATTGGCTTCCTGTGTGACATCCGTCAGGTGGTATTCAATCCCAACCTTTTCCCGAACGAAAACATGGAAGGCAAAATCGACCGCCCGGAAGAGTATGTCGATATTGCGACCAAGTGCGTCAGCAATTTTCGGGAGAAAAACCGTGACCGCTGCCTGGTGATCCTGTCGCGTAACGATGAGGCGCTCAACAGCCACCGGGCTGCAGAACTGCTGCATCATTACTATGAAATTGTCTGGGACGAAGAACAGACCCACAAGTTTAAGAATATCTCCCCGCATCTGCAGCGCATCAAAGCCTTTAAAACGCTGGGCTAAACCACAGCCTGCCACTTCAGAAACCCGGTCGCGAACGCGCACCGGGTTTCTTTTTGTCCAGAATTGTCTACTTTTAAGCCATCAAAACTTGATGCATATCAATTTTGGTATGACCAATGCGCCTGACGTGGTATTCTCAATGCACCTGAATGGTTTCAGTGCTGTAACCTGTTGTTAATTAAGGGTTATTTTTATAACTTTTAATTAACAATTGGTTAATAATTTGAGGGGGTCACGTTGACTACGCCATTGAAAAAGATAGTGATTGTAGGCGGTGGTGCTGGCGGGCTGGAGCTGGCGACACAGTTGGGTAAGAAGCTGGGGCGCGGTAAAAAAGCCAAAATCACGCTGGTGGATCGTAACCACAGCCACCTGTGGAAACCGCTGCTGCACGAAGTAGCGACCGGCTCTCTGGACGAGGGCGTGGACGCGCTCAGCTATCTGGCACACGCGCGCAACCATCATTTCCAGTTCCAGCTGGGCTCGGTGGTGGACATCAACCGTGAAAGCAAAACCATCACTCTGGCAGAACTGCGTGATGAAAAAGGGGAGCTGTTGGTTCCTGAGCGCAAGCTGCCGTACGACACCCTGGTCATGGCGCTGGGCAGTACCTCCAACGACTTCAACACGCCGGGCGTGAAAGAGCACTGTATCTTCCTCGATAACCCGCACCAGGCGCGTCGTTTCCATCAGGAAATGCTGAACCTGTTCCTGAAGTACACCAGCAATATGGGTGCGAACGGTAAGGTCAATATCGCCATTGTCGGCGGCGGTGCGACGGGCGTTGAGCTGTCCGCTGAGCTGCACAATGCGGTGAAGCAGCTGCACAGCTACGGTTACAAAGGGTTAACGAACGAAGCGCTGAACGTCACGCTGGTCGAAGCCGGTGAACGCATTCTGCCTGCGCTGCCTCCGCGTATTTCCGGTGCGGCGCACAATGAACTCACCAAGCTGGGCGTGCGGGTGCTGACGCAGACCATGGTGACCAGCGCCGACGAAGGCGGCCTGCACACCAAAGACGGCGAGTATATCAAAGCGGATCTGATGGTCTGGGCGGCAGGTATCAAAGCGCCTGACTTTATGAAAGATATCGGCGGCCTGGAAACCAACCGCATTAATCAGCTGGTCACGGAGCCAACGCTGCAAACCACGCGTGACCCTGAAATCTTTGCTATCGGTGACTGTGCCTCCTGCGCCCGTCCTGAAGGTGGATTCGTGCCGCCGCGCGCCCAGGCTGCACACCAGATGGCAAGCCTGGTCCTGCACAACATTCTGGCGCAGTACAAAGGCAAGCCAATGAAGGCCTATGTTTACAAAGACCACGGTTCTCTGGTGTCTCTGTCAAACTTCTCAACCGTCGGCAGCCTGATGGGCAACCTGATGCGCGGCTCGATGATGGTAGAAGGGCGCATTGCCCGCTTCGTGTACATCTCCCTGTACCGTATGCACCAGATTGCGCTGCACGGCTACTTCAAAACCGGGCTGATGATGCTGGTGGGCAGAATCAACCGCGTGATCCGTCCGCGTCTGAAGCTGCACTAATCTTTCACTCCCTCCGGGCTCTCCGGAGGGAGTTTTTAGCATTTCATGCTGTAGATCACAGTTTGACTGCTTAAGAGTTCTCCTAAATAGAATATATCTCCTCGCTATGCCCCTTTTTTGATCCTTTATCTGATTGGCGAAGCCGTGCCTCCATTGCAAAATTGTTACCAATAGCAACAAAGGAGGAAGTCCCGTGAATAAATCAATGTTGGCGGGTATAGGGATTGGCGTCGCGGCTGCGTTAGGTGTGGCTGCCGTTGCCAGTCTCAACGTATTAGACCGCGGCCCGCAGTATGCGCAGGTGGTTTCTGCTACACCGATTAAAGAAACGGTAAAAACGCCTCGTCAGGAGTGCCGTAACGTCTCCGTGACGCATCGTCGTCCGGTGCAGGATGAAAACCGTATCGCCGGTTCTGTTCTGGGTGCGGTAGCGGGTGGCGTGATTGGTCACCAGTTTGGCGGCGGCCGGGGTAAAGATGTAGCGACCGTGGTCGGCGCGCTGGGTGGCGGCTATGCCGGTAACCAGGTGCAGGGCGCGATGCAGGATAACGATACCTACACCACGACTCAGCAACGCTGCAAAACCGTCTATGACAAGTCGGAAAAAATGCTGGGTTATGACGTGACGTACAAAATTGGCGATCAGCAGGGCAAAATCCGCATGGATAAAGACCCGGGCACGCAAATTCCGCTCGATGGAAATGGCCAGCTGGTTCTGAATAACAAAGTGTAAAAAAGATGTTCTCTGAATTTAGCTCCTCATGCGCTCAGGCTGAGGAGCTTTTTTTTGCTTCAGATTTTGAGTAGCTCAGGCCACAGCCGCAGCGTGGTGTCGCTAATATTCTGCAGTTTTTCCAGCGTTGCCCCTTCACGGGCGCTGATCGACATCCCCTGCAAAATACAGCTCAGGTATTGCGCCAGCAGCTGAGGGTTGCACTGTGCAGGGATTTCACCGCGCTGCTGCCGCTGAGCCAGAAAGGCGCTCAGCGTCTCCTCCTGCATGGCATGACGCGATTTCACCGTATTGGCAATCTCTTTCGAGGACGCCGCCAGGGTGGCAGAGGTGTTAATCATAAAGCAGCCCGCAGGCGTGTCCTTACTGGTGAAGCAGGTCGCGACGGCGGTAAAGTAATCCCGAAGCGCCTGTTCGACGCTTTTCTCTTCACAAAACAGCTGGGCTTCGTGTTTCGCCGCAAAGCGCGAAATGTATCTGTCCAGCACTGCCCTGAACAGCCCCTCTTTATTGGTAAATTCGGCATAGAGCGTCGGCGCTTTGGCACCGGTGGCTTCTACCAGATCGGAGAGCGAGGTTGCTTCATACCCATGTTGCCAGAAGAGAGTCATGGCCTTATCAAGCGCTGCATCCCTGTCAAACACTTTTGGTCGGCCACGGCTTTTCTTTGCACAACTCGTGACGTCGGTTGTCATGTGCCGTTGGTCCTCTGTTGGTTTGTTGAATGACCATTATAAAAATAAACGCACGTCACCACCAGCGCTGAATGCTTAAAAATAAATTAATCATATGAGTATGAAAAATAACGACTTTAAAATTAAGTTAACGACCATTATAAAATTATGTTGACGTGTGAGATGGATCACATTTATGATTTACCTATCGATCGTTAACTAAATGGCTAACGACCTCCAAATTCATCTGCTAAAGGTAAACATCATGAAAAACGTAAAAACCCTCATCGCTGCTGCTGTCCTGAGTTCACTCTCTTTCGCAAGCTTTGCTGCTGTACAGGTACAGTCCACTCCAGCCGATCAGCATAAAGTCGGCACGATCTCTGCCTCTGCCGGGACTAACCTGGGTTCACTGGAAGATCAGCTGGCGCAAAAAGCGCAAGAGATGGGTGCAAAATCTTACCGCATCACCTCTGTGACCGGTCCTAACACCCTGCACGGCACCGCCGTCATCTACAAATAAGCCGGGCATAAACCCTCATTTATGCCACTGCAATAAAAAACGCCCTGCTTAGCAGGGCGTTTTTTTATTTATGATTTACATCGATTGCTGGATAACATCGTGATGCCGGGTGACGTCGGTTGGCATGCCTGAGCGGGCCTCCATTGCGCGCTCCATCACCTCGCTGTTGGTATTCGCATTCGTTTTGAAGCTTACCATCGCGGCATTCAGGTTAATGGGCAGCGTCTGCGGGTCATCGCCAATGTTTTTCGATAGCGGCTGATGAATTTCAACCAGCCGCACGCCGCCCGGCTCCTCAGAAACCTTGATCGGCGTATTGATAATATTGACTTTGGTACCCGGCGTAACGACGTTAAACAGCGTTTTGATATCGTCATCGCGCAGACGAATGCAGCCCGAGCTGACGCGCATGCCGATGCCAAAGTCCGCGTTCGTTCCGTGCAGCAGGTAAACGCCGCCGTAGGCCGCCAGACGGATCGCGTGGTGACCCATCGGGTTATCCGGGCCTGCTGGCACCACGGCTGGAAGATCGATGCCCTGAGCTTTATAACGGGCACGAATATTGGCCGTTGGTGTCCAGGTTGGATTCGCGCGTTTATCCGAGACGGTCGTGACCATCGTCGGCGTCAGGGTGTCGCCGCCCAGCTGACCAATACCAATCGGGTAGACGGTAACCTCATTTTTACCCGGCGGGTAATAGTACAGACGCAGCTCCGCCAGATTTATGACGATCCCCTCACGCGGAGCGTCCGGCAGAATAGTCTGTAACGGGATAGTCAATACGCTGCCCGCGCGCGGGACGTAGGGGTCGACGCCAGGGTTCGCCTGCAGCAGGGCCAGAAAACCAACGTTATATTTTTTGGCAATGGCTTCCAGCGAACCGCCATTATTTTCAACCACATGAAAGCGGTTTTCCCCCACCACCTTGCTGCCGGACGGAGGAAGGGGCCAGGTATTTGCGCGAGCGGGAAGCGCAACCGCAACGGTGGCTGCCAGCGCAAACAGGGTTAACCAGCGACTAATACGCGAAGAGGTCATCATCACCATAATCCATGAAAATGATAAGGTTATTGTTTTATAAGGCGTTAACGATAATTATGGCGAATGGGTGTGTCGGGAAGATCGGGTGAAGTGCAAAGAGTTTGTAAATTGTCCCCCGTTAGCGCTGGGCTAACGGGGGAAGGGAGGTCAGGCGATCGCATTCTCTTCCAGCTGGCGCATAAAGTTACGCACCCAGTCCATGCGGGTTTTGCGCTCCGTCAGCTCCTGGGTAAATTTCAGACGCGTTGGGCCATCCAGACGGAAATGCTGCGGCTGTTTTTGCAGCAGACCGATGAGCCACATCGGGTTGACGTGGTTCTTCTCGGCGAACTCAATCACGCCGCCTTTTTCGTTGCCTTCAAGCTTGCGAATGCCCAGCTTCTGCGCCTGCTGGCGCAGGCGCGCGATATCCAGCAGATTTCGCGCCGCATCGGGCAATAGACCAAAGCGGTCGATCAGCTCAACCTTAATCTCTTCCAGCTCGTTTTCCGTCTTCGCGCTGGCGATGCGCTTGTAGAACGACAGGCGGGTATTTACATCCGGAATGAAATCGTCCGGCAGCAGGGAAGGCATGCGCAGCTCGACCTCGGTCTGCTGGCTGGTGAGATCTTCCAGCGACGGCTCGCGCCCGGCCTTCAGGGCATCAACCGCGTTTTCCAGCAGTTCCATATAGAGCGAGAAGCCGATGGTCTCCATCGAGCCGCTCTGGTCCTCACCCAGCAGCTCACCGGCACCGCGGATCTCGAGATCGTGCGTGGCCAGCGCGAAGCCTGCACCGAGGTCTTCCAGCGAGGCGATGGCTTCCAGACGCTTTTGCGCGTCGGTGGTCATCGCTTTTGGATGCGGCGTCAGCAGCCAGGCGTAGGCCTGATGGTGCGAACGCCCGACGCGGCCACGCAGCTGGTGAAGCTGCGCCAGGCCAAAGTGATCCGCACGTTCAATGATGATGGTGTTCGCCGTCGGAATGTCGATCCCGGTTTCGATGATGGTGGTACACACCAGCACGTTAAAGCGCTGATGGTGGAAGTCGTTCATCACCCGTTCCAGCTCGCGCTCGCGCATCTGCCCGTGACCGATAGCAATGCGCGCTTCCGGCACCAGCTCCGCCAGCCTGTCGGCCGCTTTCTGGATGTTTTCCACGTCGTTGTACAGGTAATAGACCTGACCCCCGCGCAGCACTTCACGCAGAATGGCCTCACGCACCACAAGATTATCGTATTCGCGGACGAAGGTTTTTACCGCCAGACGGCGCGCCGGCGGCGTGGCAATAATCGACAGATCGCGCATGCCGCTCATCGCCATGTTCAGGGTTCTCGGGATCGGCGTCGCGGTCAGGGTCAGGATATCGACGTCGGCGCGCATCGCTTTGATACGTTCCTTATGACGCACCCCGAAGCGGTGCTCTTCGTCGACGATCAGCAGCCCCAAATCTTTCCACTTCACGTCGCTTTGCAGCAGCTTGTGGGTACCGATCAGAATGTCAATTTTGCCTTCGCTGGCCTGCTCCAGAATCTGCGTCTGCTCTTTGGTGCTGCGAAAACGTGACAGCATCTCGATGCGTACCGGCCAGTTGGCGAAGCGGTCGCGGAAGTTGTCGAAATGCTGCTGAGCGAGCAGGGTGGTTGGCACCAGCACCGCCACCTGCTTGTTGTTTTCCACCGCAAGGAAGGCGGCGCGCATCGCCACTTCGGTTTTACCGAAGCCGACGTCGCCGCACACTAAACGGTCCATCGCCAGCGGTTGGCACATGTCGCTCAGCACGGCGTTAATAGCCTGAGCCTGATCCGGCGTGGTCTCAAACGGGAAGCTGTCGCAGAACAGCTGATACTGTTCCTTATCATGCTTAAAGGCGAAGCCCTCTTTGGCCGCGCGCTGGGCGTAGATATCCAGCAGCTCGGCGGCCACGTCACGCACTTTTTCCGCGGCCTTCTGGCGCGCGCGCGCCCAGGCGTCGCCGCCCAGCTTGTGCAGCGGCGCGTTCTCTTCGGCACCGCCCGCGTAGCGGCTGATCAGATGCAGGGACGACACCGGGACATACAGTTTGGCGTCGTTCGCGTAGGTCAGCATCAGGTATTCACCTTTAATGCCGCCCGCCTCGAGCGTGGTCATGCCCTGATAGCGCCCAACGCCATGCTCCAGGTGCACAATCGGCTGGCCCGGATGCAGCTCGGCCAGGTTGCGGATCAGCGTGTCCGGGTTGATGGTTCGACGGCTGTCCTGACGACGGCGCGCGACGCGCTCGCCCAGCAGGTCGCTTTCGCAAATCAGCGCCAGGTTGTTGAGCGTGTCGATGAACCCATGCTCGGCGGCGCCAATCATCAGGTAACGGCCGTTTCCGGTCGCCTCGCTCAGGCGCAGGATGCGCTTCGGCGCCACCTTAATGCGTCCCAGCAGCTCACCTAACGCTTCGCGACGGCCTTCACTCTCAACGGAGAACACCACCGGGCCGGTAAAGGACTCCAGGAACTTGCGCAGATTATCCAGCGGGGATTTCTGCTGCGCCTGGACGGCCAGGTCCGGCAGCGTCCGGAAGGCGAGGTTGGTGTTAGCGGCCTTGTCGGCCAGCGAATCGGTTTTCAGCTGCATCCGCGGCCAGCGCTTCAGCTCGGCGTTGAGCTCGTCGGTACGCAGCCACAGCGCTTCCGGCGGCAGGAGCGGACGCATCGGGTCAACGCCCCGGTTTTCGAAGCGAGCGCGGGTTTCGCTTTCAAAGCGGCTGGCGCTGGCGTCGATATCCCCGGTGTTAACAATCAGGGTATTCGCCGGGAAGTAGCTGAACAGGGCAGGGAGCGGCTCGCTGAAGAACAGCGGCTGCCAGTATTCGATCCCGGCAGGCAGCGTGCCTTTGCTGACCTGTTGATAAATATGTTCCGCGTCGCGCTTCACCTCGAACTTATCGCGCCACTGGCTGCGGAACAGTTCGATAGCGGTTTTGTCCGTCGGGAACTCATGTGCGGGCAGTAAATTGATGGACTCCACTTCCTCCAGCGTGCGCTGCGTATCGGCGTCGAAGACGCGCAGGCTGTCGATTTCATCATCGAAAAAGTCCAGACGATACGGCTGGTCGCTGCCCATCGGGTAAAGGTCGAGCAGCGCGCCGCGGGTCGCATATTCCCCGTGCTCCATCACCTGATCGACGTGGCGATACCCGGCGCCGTCAAGCTGCGCCCGCAGGGCATCACGGGACAGGCGCTGGCCTTTTTTCATTACCAGCGCATGGCCATGCAGGTAGCTGTGCGGACAGACGCGCTGCATCAGGGTGTTTACCGGCACAATCAGCACGCCGCGCTGCATGGACGGGAGTTGATAGAGCGTCGACAGGCGTGAGGAGATGATCTCCTGGTGCGGGGAGAAGCTGTCATAGGGCAGCGTTTCCCAGTCGGCCAGGCTGAACACCAGATTATCGGTGAACTGGCGAATTTCATCGTGCAGGCGCAGGGCGTTTTGCATATCCGGGGCAACCAGGATCACCGGGCCAGGATGACGCTCAGCAATTTCCGCCACCAGCGTGGCGCACGCTGCGCCCGTGAGTTCACCCAGCTGGCGCTGGTCGCCCGCTTTGACAGGCAAGGAATAACGATAGTGTTCAGGCATGGCTATGTCAGAGTCTCTTATGGATATACCAACAGTATTGGGGCATATCACTGATACGCAATGTCTTTATTATCCTCGATCGTTTTACATAAGCAAATCGTAACCGCACGGCGGGGTTATACGCCCCCGAAAGGAGGCGGAGAGGGCATTAACGGGTGGTCGGCGAGAGCGTAAGCGTCGAAGGCGGAGAAAAGAAAATGTCCCCGAACAGCGCGGTGGAGAGTTTACGCACCCCCAGCCCGGCCAGGGTACAGATAAGCAGGCTGGCAAACGGGTAGACCAGAATTAAGGTGAGTTCAGCCCAGACCGGCCAGTAAGCGGCATTCATCTCGCCAATCAGGAACAGGCTAAAGGCCTCAATGAGGATGCGGTGGGTGGTATAAATCGCAATGGTATTGGAGCCAATCACGTTCAGCAGGTTGTCAGGGTGAACGGCATAGCGCTGCTCAACGCTGTAGAACAGCTTCATGATCAGCACAATCGACAGCAAGGAGAGCAGCAGCGGAACGTTAGCAAACCACAGCACCACGGAGACGGCGGCGAAAGCGCCCGTTGCCAGCCAGGTGCGGCGCAGGTTTAGATTTTTCATCCATGCCATCAGCTCAGCGCCATACCACGCCCCGAGGCTGTAGTAGATCATGTTGCGTACCACGCTGTTCATTCCCCACCACGGCAGCGGCAGGAAGTTGATCGCGATGCTTGCCAGCGCCAGCAGTCCCAGCATCGGCAGCTTCCAGCGGCTCAGCAGTTTACACAACGTGAAGTAGACCACCAGGGCATACAGATACCACAGGCTGGTGCTGGCGGTGAGCATCCCTTGCACAAATCCCAGGAGCGAATCGGCGTAGGCCGCGTTCGACGAGGTGGCAACCTCGCGATCGGGCGCCAGCCAGGCGTTCAGGTGGGTCAGCGCCTGCCATTGCAGAATCCCCCACAGCGCCAGAACCCAGACAATGCTCCAGATTCGCTTGTCGAGGCTGGTTCGCCAGTCCACCTCGTCAATATAACGACGGATCAGATAGCCGGAGATAAAGAAAAAGACCGGCATACGGAAGGGGGCGAGATAGAGATTAAAATAGATCCAGCATTTGGCGAGAAGGCCAGAGAGCGGGTGTTGCAGCCCGATCAGGTGCGGATAAAACGTGATAACTGAATGGTAGATAACCACCAGGCAGATACACAGCCCTTTTATCTGGTTAATCCATAATGCTTTTTGCTTCATTGTTCGCAACTACCTTATTGCCATAGACGAACGAGCAATTGTTGTTAAACGAAACCGGGCTGTAATGGGTAACAGTCTGTATCAGGAGGTTTTTCGGAAAAGGTGGAGGTTGCGAGGGGCGGTTTCAGATATTAGTATCCTGATTTATCTGAATTTTTTGGAAAAATGATTACCAAAGCTTACGGTTTCAGTCATTTACGCTTAACGGATTCGCTTATATACTCGTGGGTCTGCTATCAGCAAACAGACGGACTTCATGTATCAACCTGTCGCACTCTTCATAGGCTTACGCTACATGCGTGGGCGCGCCGCGGACCGCTTCGGTCGCTTTGTCTCCTGGCTTTCGACTATTGGCATTACGCTTGGCGTGATGGCACTGGTGACGGTGCTTTCCGTCATGAATGGCTTCGAGCGCGAGCTGCAAAACAACATCCTGGGGCTGATGCCGCAGGCCGTACTCTCATCCACTAACGGTTCGGTTAACCCACAGCAGCTGCCGGAAAGCGCGGCGAAGTTACAGGGCGTCACGCGCGTTGCGCCACTGACCACCGGCGACGTGGTGCTGCAAAGCGCCCGCAGCGTGGCGGTCGGCGTGATGCTGGGTATTGACCCGGCACAAAAAGATCCGCTCACGCCGTATCTCGTTAACGTGAAGCAGACCGATCTGGAAGCCGGAAAATACAATGTGATTCTGGGTGAGCAGCTTGCCGGCCAGCTTGGCGTTAACCGCGGCGACCAGCTCCGCGTGATGGTGCCTTCAGCCAGCCAGTTTACGCCGATGGGGCGCCTGCCAAGCCAGCGCCTGTTCACCGTGATTGGGACCTTTGCCGCCAACAGCGAAGTCGATGGCTACCAGATGCTGGTTAACATTCAGGACGCGTCACGCCTGATGCGCTACCCGGCCGGCAATATTACCGGCTGGCGCCTGTGGCTCGACGCGCCGCTGAAGGTCGATACCCTCAGCCAGCAAAAACTGCCGGACGGCACCAAATGGCAGGACTGGCGCGAGCGTAAAGGCGAGCTGTTCCAGGCCGTGCGGATGGAGAAAAACATGATGGGGCTGCTGCTGAGCCTGATCGTCGCCGTGGCTGCTTTTAACATCATCACCTCGCTGGGGCTGATGGTGATGGAGAAGCAGGGCGAGGTCGCTATCCTGCAAACCCAGGGGCTGACGCCGCGGCAGATCATGGCCGTGTTTATGGTGCAGGGGGCCAGCGCCGGTATCATCGGCGCGCTGCTCGGGGCGGTGCTGGGTGCGCTGCTTGCCAGCCAGCTCAACAATTTAATGCCGATCATCGGCGCGCTGCTTGACGGCGCGGCGCTGCCGGTGGCCATCGAGCCGCTGCAGGTGGTCGGTATTGCGCTGGCCGCGATGGCCATTGCGCTGCTTTCTACGCTTTATCCTTCCTGGCGCGCTGCCGCCACTCAACCCGCTGAGGCTTTACGTTATGAATAAGATCCTGTTGCAATGCGACAACCTGTCCAAACGCTATCAGGAAGGCACTGTGCAGACCGACGTGCTGCACAATGTGAGCTTTAGCGTGGGTGAAGGCGAGATGATGGCGATTGTCGGCAGCTCCGGCTCCGGTAAAAGTACCTTATTACATCTGCTGGGCGGGCTGGATACCCCAACCAACGGCGACGTCATTTTCTCCGGCCAGCCGATGAGCAAAATGTCCTCAGCGGCGAAGGCCGAGCTGCGTAACCGCGAGCTGGGCTTTATCTACCAGTTCCACCACCTGCTGCCGGATTTCACGGCGCTGGAAAACGTGGCGATGCCGCTGCTGATTGGCAAAAAGAAACCGACAGAGATTAACGCCCGCGCCAGCGACATGCTGAAAGCGGTAGGGCTGGGCCATCGCGGAAACCACCGTCCGTCGGAGCTGTCCGGCGGCGAGCGCCAGCGCGTGGCGATTGCCCGTGCGCTGGTCAACAACCCGCGTCTGGTGCTGGCGGATGAGCCTACCGGTAACCTCGACGCGCGCAACGCGGACAGTATTTTCCAACTGCTGGGCGAGCTGAACGCCTCGCAGGGCACCGCGTTTCTGGTGGTGACCCACGATCTGCAGCTGGCAAAACGCATGGGGCGCCAGCTTGAGATGCGCGACGGTCATCTGAACGCGGAACTGACCCTGATGGGAGCAGAGTAATGGCGTCACCGTTATCGTTACTCATCGGTTTACGTTTTAGCCGCGGCCGCCGTCGCGGCGGCATGGTGTCGCTGATCTCCGTTATCTCGACCATCGGTATTGCGCTGGGTGTGGCGGTGCTGATCGTCGGCCTGAGCGCCATGAACGGCTTCGAGCGCGAGCTGAATAACCGCATTCTGGCGGTCGTGCCGCACGGGGAGATCGAACCGGTTAACCAGCCGTGGACGAACTGGAGCGATGCGCTCACCAAAGTTGAAAAAGTGCCGGGCATCGCTGCGGCCGCGCCCTATATTAACTTTACCGGGCTGGTGGAGAGCGGGGTAAACCTGCGCGCCATTCAGGTGAAAGGGGTGAACCCGGCGCAGGAAGCGCGCCTCAGCGCGCTGCCGAACTACGTGCAGAACGGCGCGTGGGCCAACTTCAGGGCGGGCGAGCAGCAGATCATCATGGGTAAAGGCGTTGCTGATGCCCTGAAGGTGAAGCAGGGCGACTGGGTGTCAATCATGATCCCGAATGCCAGCGCCGATCACAAACTGCAGCAGCCAAAGCGCGTGCGCCTGCACGTTACCGGTATTCTTCAGCTGAGCGGTCAGCTTGACCACAGCTTTGCGATGGTGCCGATGGAGGATGCACGCCAGTATCTCGACATGGGCGACAGCGTGACGGGCATTGCCATTAAGGTGAACGACGTCTTTAACGCTAACAAACTGGTGCGCGACGCGGGCAGCGTGACCAATAACTATGTCTACATCAAAAGCTGGATCGGCACTTACGGCTATATGTACCGTGATATCCAGATGATCCGCGCCATTATGTATCTGGCGATGGTGCTGGTGATCGGTGTCGCGTGCTTTAATATCGTCTCGACGCTGGTGATGGCGGTCAAAGACAAGAGCGGCGACATTGCCGTGCTGCGTACCCTTGGGGCAAAAGACGGTCTTATTCGCGCCATTTTCGTCTGGTACGGTTTGCTGGCGGGACTGTTCGGCAGCCTGTGCGGCGTGGTGATTGGCGTGGTGGTTTCCCTGCAGCTAACGCCGATTATCAACGGGATTGAAAAGCTTATTGGTCACCAGTTCCTGTCGGGTGATATCTATTTTATTGACTTCCTGCCGTCTGAACTGCACTGGCTGGATGTTTTTTATGTGCTGCTTACAGCACTTTTACTGAGTCTGCTGGCAAGCTGGTATCCGGCGCGTCGCGCAAGCCGAATTGATCCGGCGAGGGTATTAAGTGGCCAGTAATTACGTCACGATCTAGCGGCTTTCGGGTCGCCAGATCGAAAGAGGAATGCGTTATGTATTATGGATTTGATATTGGCGGCACCAAGATTGCGCTCGGCGTGTTTGATAAAGACCTCAAACTGCAGTGGGAAACCCGCGTTCCCACGCCGCGCGACAGCTACGATGAATTTTTAACCGCCATTGCCGCGCTGGTGGCGCAGGCCGATGAACGCTTTGGCGTGAAAGGCAGCGTCGGCATTGGTATTCCGGGCATGCCGGAAACCGACGACGGTACGCTTTACGCGGCCAACGTGCCTGCCGCCAGCGGTAAACCGCTGCGCGCCGATCTCTCCGCGCTCCTTGAACGCGACGTGCGTTTAGATAACGACGCCAACTGCTTTGCGCTCTCCGAAGCCTGGGATGATGAGTTCCGTCACTATCCGCTGGTGATGGGGCTGATCCTCGGTACCGGCGTCGGCGGAGGAATCGTCATCAACGGTAAGCCCATCACCGGCCGCAGCTACATCACCGGCGAGTTTGGTCATATCCGCCTGCCGGTGGATGCACTGGAGGTCGTCGGCCGTGATTTCCCGCTGACCCGCTGCGGCTGCGGGCAGCACGGCTGTATTGAGAACTACCTGTCAGGCCGCGGGTTTGCATGGCTTTACGAACACTTCTATCATCAGAAACTTGAGGCCCCTCAAATCATTACCCTGTGGGAGCAAGGGGATGCGCTGGCGCGTGAGCACGTCGAGCGCTATCTGGATCTGCTGGCGGTGTGTCTGGGCAATATTCTCACCATCGTCGACCCGGATCTGCTGGTGATTGGGGGAGGGCTCTCAAACTTTACCGCGATTACGGAACGGTTGTCCGGGCGTTTGCCCCGACATTTATTGCCGGTTGCCCGCGTGCCGCGTATTGAACGCGCGCGACACGGGGACGCAGGAGGCATGCGCGGAGCCGCATTCCTTCATCTCACCGATTAGTTTACGAGGTTACTATGCTGTCGCGTCGCCAGGGTCGACTCAGCCGTTTTCGCAAAAACAAACGCCGCTTGCGTGAGCGTCTGCGCCAGCGGATCTTTTTCAGAGACAGAATGATGCCAGAAGCGATGGATAAACCCAGAGTGGTGGTGCTGACCGGGGCGGGGATCTCCGCCGAGTCAGGAATTCGAACCTTCCGCGCGGCGGACGGGCTGTGGGAAGAGCACCGAGTAGAGGATGTCGCCACGCCGGAAGGCTTTGCCCGTGACCCGGATCTTGTGCAGGCGTTTTACAACGCCCGCCGTCGTCAGCTTCAGCAGCCTGACGTCGCGCCGAATGCCGCGCATCTGGCGCTGGCGAAGCTGGAAGAGGCGCTGGGCGATCGTTTTCTGCTGGTGACGCAGAATATCGACAACCTTCACGAGCGGGCCGGTAACAGGAACATCATCCATATGCACGGCGAGCTGCTCAAGGTTCGCTGCGCCTGGAGCGGTCAGGTGCTGGACTGGAAAGAGGACGTGCTGCCGGAGGATAAGTGCCACTGCTGCCAGTTCCCGTCGCGCCTGCGTCCGCACGTGGTCTGGTTCGGCGAAATGCCGCTGGGAATGGATGAGATCTACAGCGCGCTGGCGATGGCCGACGTGTTTATCGCCATCGGTACATCCGGCCATGTTTATCCGGCGGCGGGGTTTGTTCACGAGGCGAGGCTGCACGGTGCGCATACGGTAGAGCTCAACCTTGAGCCGAGCCAGGTGGGCAGCGAGTTTGAAGAGAAACACTACGGCCTGGCAAGCACGGTTGTTCCTGAGTTTGTCGACAAGCTGCTGAAAGGGCTGTAACGCGAATCGCGTGAAAAGGCACCCGCTGGACGGGTGCCTTTTTATTTAAGAATGAAAGAAGGCCAGCGTCTTCTCCAGCGATTTAGCCTGCTCGTCCAGCGAGAGCGCCGCCGCAGAGATCTGCTGAACCAGAGAGGCGTTCTGCTGGGTGGTGCTGTCCATCTGGTTAACGGCGGTACTGACCTGGCTAATTCCCCGATTCTGCTCGTCCAGCGCCTGAACAATGTCGTTGATGACCAGATGAACGTGCGACACCGCCTCAATCACCTGTTTCATCATCACGCCGGTTTCATTGACCAGCTCGACGCCTTTGCTGACGCGGCCTGAGGACTCGGCAATCAGCTGAGAGATCTCTTTGGCGGCGTTAGCGCTTCGCTGGGCAAGATTGCGCACTTCACCTGCGACTACCGCGAAACCGCGTCCCTGTTCACCTGCGCGCGCCGCTTCAACGGCCGCATTCAGCGCCAGGATATTGGTCTGGAAGGCGATGCCATCGACGATACTGTTAATCTCACCGATCTTGCGCGCGCTCTCATCAATCTCGCCGATCACCACGACCACGTCGTTCACCAGCGTTTCGCCATGCCCGGCAAGGCTCGCGGCGCGATCGGTCAGGGTGGTCGCCTTGTGGGCGTTGTCGGCATTGTTCTTCACCGTAACCGAAATCTCTTCCATGCTGGCAGCGGTTTCAACAATCGCCGCCGCCTGTTCCTCGGTACGCGAGGCGAGGTCAAGGTTGCCCGCCGAAATTTCGCTGGTCCCGCCGTGCACGGAGTGGCTGGCTTCGCTGATGTTGTCGACGATGCGCTTGAGCTGCGTCTGCATGGTGTGCAGGGCATAAAAAATGCTGTGGGTATCCCCGGATCGCACCGGGATGGTGTTGTTCAGATCCCCGCGGGCGACGGCCAGGGCGATCCCGGCGGCCTCGGAAGGTTCTCCCCCCACCGGACGGTCAACCTTGCGGGTAAAGATCTGGGCCATCACCAGGCTAACCGCAACGATGCTTAACACCATCATGACGATGGCCTTCAGTAAAAATGCGCGCGCTTCGGCCATCACTTCGCTGACCGGGGTGATGATGGCGAGTTTCCACGGCGTCTGGCTATTACCGACGGCGATCGCCTGCCAGGTGATAAATACCTCTTCTTTCAGCAGCGGATCGTTTACCCGAGTTACGTCATGTCCTGCAATTTGACCCGCGTAAGGCTTGCCTGCCGCACCTTTGTCCGGGCTGGACACCACGTTATTGCCCGCAGACAGGAGCAGGGCGTAGCCTGTGCCGTTCCACGGTTTAATGGCGCCAATCATGGACTGCAGCGTGGCGAGCGAGAAGTCAGAGGTGACTGAGCCCAGAAACTGACCGTCACGCATGATGGGGGCGGCAATTGAGGTGAGCATTACGTCCACGCCGTTGTAGGGGTAAATATAGGGTTCGATAATCACATCTTTATGCCGCTGTTTCGGCAACAGATAGTAATCACCGCTGCCGGGCGTTTCGATGTCCGTCAGCAGGTGCAGTGTCGGTTTGCCGGTGGCATCGCGGTCGACGTAGCGGGCGTAGCGCCCGGCAGGATCTTCGCCGCTCTGACCGGCAAAGACGGCATCTTTATCGTCAAACGCGTTGGGCTCAAAGGCCATCGACATGGAGAGAAACGACGGGTGAGCCGAGAGGTAGTGGACGAGCAGCTGGTTCAGGCTCTGGCGATCGGAAATGCCCGCTTCGCGTAGCGCGAGGGCGCTGTTGCCCATATCCCGGGCGGCAGTCAGGGCAGAATCCAGCTGTTTGCTGACCTGTAAAGCCTGTACCTCGGCTATCTGGCGAATATGGTTTTTGGCCAGCACCTCTTGCTGCGCCATCCATTGCCACATCATAAACCCGATCGTTGCCGTAAAGCCCACCGTCACGGTGAGGAAAATGGACAATAGCATCAACGTCTTGACTCTTATTTTTTGTCTTCGGACCATGGCGTCTTTCATTCTCATCTCCCGTAATGTCGTGCATGTCGGGCAGGCACAAAGTACTTATCGGATATTTCATCCCCTTTCTGTAGAGCGAAGGATATATTTAATTTAAATCCAGACGATTAATTCCCGTTAATTAGTGTGGATGCTTTTATTTTGTGCATTCAATCAAAATAGTGCTCGATAAAACTCGTTATCGTCGTGTAGAAAGAGGATGCTAATAAATATAAAGTGGTAGAGGAGGATGGGATATGTACGGATTTATCGCGCGACAACCCATTTTTAACCCTGAAATGAATACCGTAGCCTATGAGCTGCTTTTCAGAGACGGGATGACAAATCGTTTTCCGGATGTGTCGGCAGAATATGCCACGTCCAGGATGATATCAGATCAGTTCTTATGTGTGCCGTCCCAGCGCATTGCCGGGGCACATACGTCGTTTATTAATTTCCCTTCAAGGATGGTTATTGACCGCAGTGGAGAAGCGCTTGATAAAGAGAGCGTGGTGATTGAAATCCTTGAAGATGCTGTGCCGGGGGCCGAACTGCTGCAGGCCGTCAGGGAGATGAATGCGCACGGCTATCAGTTTGCGCTTGATGATTTCACCCTTGCGCCAGAATGGGATGTTTTTTTACCCTATATTTCAATCCTGAAATTTGACGTCAGAAATTATACCTTAGCGCAAATTAAAGCGTATCTGAAAGTACGTAAACATCTGACCGGTCATATTAAATATCTCGCTGAAAAAATTGAGACTAAAGAGGAATTCAACCAATACAGAAACGAGGGATTTTCCCTTTTTCAGGGCTATTTTTTCTGCCGTCCGGAGGTCATTAAATATAAACGGCTGTCGCAAAATCAGCTGGCGATTTTTCGGCTGCAAATGGAGGTCGGACGCAATAAACCTGATTTTCGAATCATCGAGTCGTTGATAAAAACCGATCTCACGCTCTCTTATAAAATCATGCGCTATATGAAGCATACGGCGTTTAAACATGTCGGCGCCTGTAATTTCAGTAAGTTAACCCTGAGCGAGGTGCTCAGGTATCTTGGCGAAAACCAGCTCCGACGGTTTGTTGCCGTCGTGGTCCTCGCCAGTGCGGGCAATGACACCGTCAGCGAGCTTTACCCGCTGAGCATGATGCGCGGCAAATTCTGCGAACTGCTGGCTGAGACGATGAACGAACCTACTCTGGCTGAAAATGCGTTCATGTGCGGCCTGTTTTCTCTGCTCGATACCCTCCTGGAGCTTCCGATGGCAGAGCTGATGAAGCAAATTGCGGTGCCGCAGAGCGTGAGCAACGCGCTGTGCCACCAGGAGGGACGGTTAGCCGACATGATTAACCTCTGCCGTTACTATGAACAGCAGCGGTGGGACGAGGCGACCCGGGTTCGTCAGGCGCTGGGCCTGTCAGATGAAGAGGTGGTTGAGGCGATGCGAAAAGCGACGCTCTGGGCTGGAGAGAATACGGTCAGTTAATCCTTCCTCACGCCGCGCAGGCGGCGTGAGGAAGAACCCGATACCGGTTAGCGGCCCGCTTTTAACTTCTGGTAATACTCTTCGTAGAGCCGGCTGGCGTCGCCGACATCGTTCTGCCACTCACCTTTGCTGATGGTTTCCGCATCCGGGTAGAGCGACTTATCGTTAGCCACTTCCGGCTTCAGCAGCTTGCGTGCGGCCAGGTTTGGCGTCGGGTAGCCAATCGTCTCGGCAACCTGTTTCGCCACGTCAGGGCGCAGCAGGAAGTCAATCAGCTTATGCGCCCCGTCCACGTTTTTCGCGTTGGCCGGGATTGAAAGACTGTCCATCCAGAAAATCCCGCCCTCTTTTGGCCAGACAACCTCAAGCGGCGTACCGGCCTGGCGGGCGACATACGCGGAACCGTTCCACACCATCCCCAGGTTCACTTCGCCTTCCATATACGGGTTTGCCGGGTTATCGGAGTTGAATGCCGCCACGTTAGGCATCAGCTTTTTCAGCTCGGTATACGCCGCTTCAATCTCTTTTGGATCCGTCGTATTGCCCGAGTAGCCCAGCTTGCGCAGCGCGACCTGGAACACTTCGCGCGCGTCGTCGGTCAACAGCAGGCTGCCTTTGTATTGCGGTTTCCACAGATCGGCCCAGCTTGTCACCGATTTCGGATCGACGGCCTCGCTGTTAACGCCAATCGCGGTTGCCCCCCAGATATACGGAATGGAGTAGTCGTTATTTGGGTCAAACGGCTTGTTGAGCATCTCAGGATCGAGGTTTGAAAAATGGGTTAGCTTCGTTTTGTCGATCTTCTGGATCATGCCTTCTTTGCGCATTTTGTCGACAAAGTAGGTGGAAGGAACCACCAGATCGTACGCGCCATCTTTGTAGGTTTTGAGCTTGGCGTACATGGTTTCATTCGACTCGTAGGTCGAGTAGATCACCTTGATGCCCGTCTCCTTGGTGAACTGCTCCAGCAGGCCCGGCGGCACGTACTCGGTCCAGTTGTAGAAGTAGAGCGTTTTGCTGTCATCAGCGTGTGCGGCACCCATACCAAGCACCAGCGCCGCAGCGGCGAGCATTTTTTTCATTTCATTGTCCCCTGAGATTTTGTTTTATCACGAGCAATAACCTGGCTGGCGATCACCAGAACCAGCGAAAACACCAGCAGAATGGTCGCCAGCGCGTTCACCTCAGGTGAAACGCCGACTTTCACCATCGAATAAATTTTCAACGGCAGAATTTCATAGCTCGGCCCGGTCACGAAGGAGGAGACCACCACGTCATCCATCGAAAGGGTAAAGCTCAGCAGCCATCCGGCCGCCACGGCGGGCATCGCCAGCGGCAGGATGATTTTGCGCAGGATGGTCATTTCGCTGGCGCCCAGATCTTTCGCCGCCTCCAGCATGCGCACGTCGAACCCTTTCAGGCGCGCAAAGACGGTCACCACCACAAACGGCAGGCAGAAGGTGATATGGGAAAACAGCAGCGACCAGAAGCCAAGCTGTACGCCCAGCAGCATAAACAGCACCAGCAGCGAAATCGCCATCACGATGTCCGGCGACATCATCACCACAAACAGCATGCCGCTGACGAACGGCTTACCGCGAAAGCGATAGCGGTAGAGCGCCACGGCGGTCAGGGATCCAATCAGCGTGGCGAAGGTGGCGGAGAAGATCGCCATCGTCAGCGAGTGCTGCGCGGCCTGCAGCAGGCTGTCATTGTTCATCAGCAGGCTGTACCAGTCGGTGGTAAAGCCCTGCCAGTTAATCCCAAAGCGCGAGCTGTTAAACGAGTTCACGAGCAAAATAATGATCGGGATATACAGGTAAGCGTAAATGGCGGTCATAAAACCGCCGCGAAGCAGTCGACCGATCATTCGAGTTCCACCTTCTTGTTCAGCAGCCGTGAGGCGCGCCAGTAAACCAGCAGCATCAGACCCATCACCACCGTCAACGTAATGCTGGTGGCGGAGCCGAACGGCCAGTCGCGAATGTTGAGGAACTGACTCTTGATCACATTCCCGATCAGCAGGTTTTTCGCGCCACCCATCAGGTCCGAAACGTAGAACAGCCCCATGGCCGGAAGCATGACCAGTAGACAGCCCGCGATAATGCCGGGCATGGTCAGCGGAATGATAATGCGGATAAAGGTCTGGAACTTGCTGGCACCCAGATCTTTTGCCGCTTCCAGCAGCGGTTTATCCAGCTTCTCAATGCCGGAGTAGAGCGGCATCACCATAAACGGCAGCAGGATATAGACCAGACCCACAATCACCGCGCTCGGGGTAAACATGATGCGGATCGGCGTATCAATCACCCCCAGCCACAGCAGAAATTCATTGAGGTAGCCTTTGGTGCTGAGGAAGATTTTCAGCCCGTATATGCGAATCAGCGAGTTGGTCCAGAACGGCACAATCAGCAGAAACAACAGCAGCGGACGCACCTTTTGCGGCAGACCCGCGAGGAACCATGCGAACGGATAACCCAGCACCAGGCAGGCAATGGTGGCAATCAGCGCCATATTGAGCGAATGCAGCAGCACGTCAAAATAGAGCGGATCGAGCAGGCGCGCGTAGTTGTCCAGCGTAAAGACCAGCGAAACGAAACGGGTATCGTCACGTGTCAGGAAGCTGGTGGCGATGATCATCAGGTTGGGTAAAAAGACAAACAACACAAGCCAACCGACGATCGTGGCAATCACCACATTCTGGAACTTACTTGTGTTCTTCATCAGCCAGTACAACCTCCCAGCTTTCTACCCAGTTGATAACCATTTTCTGGTCGAGAGAGTGGTCGAAGTCCGGGTCGTCCTCGTTAAAGAACTCGCTGACCATCACCATTTTGCCGTTCTCAAGCTCGACGACAGACTCCAGCGTCATCCCTTTGTAGTTGCGCTCGCGGATATAGCCGATTAACCCTTCGGCCTCGGTATTGCCGTGAATTTCATCGACGCGCAGATCTTCCGGGCGCAGCAGAACGTTGAGCTTTTGTCCCTTTTCGACGGGGAAATTCACCGTGATGGCGCACTCGCGTCCTTCGACGCACGCGCGAACGCGCTGGTCGTCCAGACGCTCGATCACCGTGGCGTCGAATATATTGATCTCACCAATGAAGCTGGCGACAAACAGATTTTTCGGCTCTTCGTAGATTTCACGCGGCGTGCCGTCCTGCTCGATTTTGCCGTCGCGCATCACCACGATGCGGTCGGACATGGTCAGGGCTTCTTCCTGGTCGTGGGTGACGAAGACAAAGGTAATGCCGAGCTTGCGCTGCAGGGCTTTAAGCTCGTTCTGCATCTGCTTGCGCAGCTTGTAATCCAGCGCGGAGAGGGATTCATCCAGCAGGAGCAGACGCGGCTTGTTGACCACGGCGCGGGCGATGGCCACGCGCTGCTGCTGGCCGCCGGAAAGCTGATGCGGTTTTCGCTGGGCAAACGTCTCGAGCTGCACCATGCGCAGGGCTTCGGTGACGCGCGGTTCGATCTCACTCGCCGGGGTTTTTTGCATCCGCAGGCCAAACGCCACGTTTTCAAACACGGTCATGTGCGGGAAGAGGGCATAGCTCTGAAAGACAGTGTTGACGTGGCGGTCTTCGGCGGGAACCTGGGTGATGTCCTGACTTTCAAGATGGATATGGCCGTTATCGACGCTCTCCAGCCCGGCGATAAGGCGCAGTACGGTGGTTTTGCCGCAGCCGGAGGGGCCAAGCAGCGTCAGAAACTCACCGTCATTGATGGTGAGAGTGAGGTCGGAAATGACGTCTTTGCCATCAAAACTTTTACGAATTCGTTCCAGTTGCACCAGCGGTGAACGTGAACGGGATTGTGTATTCAATTTTTGCGCTGTCCCATATAGACGCCTCAGGCAGCAGACTGAAGCGGGGTTTGTGTGTAACCACCTTGGTGACTCGTAATGAGGGCGGACATTCTACGGCAATCCCCCGCAATCGCCAATCCTTGTCACTGATTCATAAGCTACATTTACTAACGCACAACGATATAAACGGAATCTATGGTCACTCCCGTTTTTGCAACACCGATTTTGACGACAAGTTGGCT
>OKBS01000301.1_pt1 | contig 21281 bp, 18 predicted proteins | sample 1614331 | NCBI WGS metagenome assembly OKBS01 (sample SAMN04436927, study PRJEB24849) | human gut metagenome | biome: human gut; feature: NICU; material: stool | host: Homo sapiens | place: USA: Saint Louis, MO | collected 2012-05-31
CGTTGATCACCTTGACGCCGCAGGGGTTCATCGGCGCTTCGCCGATCCCCATGCCGATACGCACCAGCACGAACTGGGTAAAGCTGTGTACCATCCCCGAGACCGCCTGAAACAGCGACCAGAAAAACATCCCCAGCCCCAGCATGATGCGCGGACCTTTACGGTCCAGCAGCGGCCCGCAGGGGAGCTGGGCGATGCCGTAGGCCAGCGAGAAAACGGACAGCAGCGCCCCGATTTCGGTGGCGCTGAGCCCCAGCTCCTCGCGAATCGTTAAGTTCGCGACGGACAATGAACTTCTGTCGAGGTAATTAATCACCGCCGCCAGAAATAACAGGATCATTGCCGTTGTCTGAATTTTTTTAATGCGAGTACTACGCGTTAACGTATTATCTAACGGAACAGTCATCGTCTCCGCCTTTCCTTTATCAAAGGTTGTCTGCGGGTCGATAGTGATATTTCGTGATTCCACGCCTGACTCCTGGTTATTCTATTTGAACGACAAGTGACATCGAATGGTTTAAACCCCACCCACCTATTTCACAGTAAAGTAAGTCGACTTGTTTTCAGCATAAATAACCTTTTTTCTGGCGCTGGTTTATGTTTTGAGATCTGTGCTGCTGATTATCATTTTCTGTTTTTAATCGGTACTTAATAAGCCAGGGATTCGCTCTGCCTGAGCGAGTTAATCATTGATTGCTTCGCCGAGTTCAGGTGGTTACGCAGCGCCAGGTTGGCGTCCAGATCGCTGCGGCAGATGAGCGCGCTCAGGATAGTCATATGTTCATCAATGGCGATGATATTGCGCTGTTTAAGGTCGCTCTCATCCCACTGATAGTGAAAGTGAAAAATCACGGAAATAATCTCAAGTGATTGATTAAAAAATATATTCTCAGCCGCGGACAGGAGCAGAGAATGAAAGTCGCGATCGAGCTGGGAAAACATACGAAAGCTGTCGCCGATGCTGTCACGCAGGGCGCGATGGCGCTCAAGCAGGGTTTTCGCCTGCAGCCAGCGGGCGTCGTTGTCCGGGAGGTTGAGGAAGTGCTGTAGCGCGTGGGTTTCCAGCATTTCCCGCAGTTCGAACAGCTGCTCGGCCCAGGATTGCTCAAACTTCTTCATATTCCACTGGCCGCGCTTTTCGCTTTCAATCAGGTTGTAGCGGCTGAATTTCAACAAAAACTCCCTGACCACGACCGGGCTGACGCCGGCAGCACGCGCCAGCTGTAGCTCGGAAAATATCTCTCCGGCGCGCAGCTGGCGCTGGTTAATCATGGTGTAAAACGCCTGCTCGAAGAGACGGTTCTGTTCGGCCAGCGAGGCGCTGGAGCCATCGAAGCCGTCCTGCATCTCCGGCTGGCGAAGGATCTGGTAGTCCTGACCGCGCTGGCGCAGCACGCCGCGCTCGCACAGGTGGCTGAGGATATGGCGCACGGTGGTGCGGCTGATGTTGTACATCTCCGCCAGCGCGCTTTGTGAGGGCAGCGGCGACGGAAGAAAGCCGCGCGCCATATCGTTAATGACCTGGTTAATGACGTTGTGACGAAGGTTTTGCGAGCGGCTCATTATGCATCTCCATTTTTTTAGCTATTAAAGCCGGATTTAAAACAGTTTTGTGCGTGAGATTTCACAATTTTTGCAATGAATTTATTCTCACCTCTGTTTTTCATCGATATCTAAACAAACAAATACGGAGGAAATTATTATGACGTCGATGAATACATTAGTGTGTCAGGAACCCAAAATATTGCGCTGGGAAAAACGCCAGATTCCCATTCCCGGCGATGATGAAGTGCTTATTAAAATAAAAACGGTGGGGATTTGTGGTACGGATATTCATGCCTGGGGAGGGAATCAACCTTTTTTTAGCTATCCGCGCGTACTCGGTCATGAAATATGCGGTGAGATTATCGGTCTGGGTAAAAATATTCTTAATCTGAAAAGCGGACAGCAGGTTGCCGTCATACCCTACGTCGCCTGCGGTCAGTGTCCGGCCTGCCTGAGCGGCCGGACAAACTGCTGCGAGAAAATTTCCGTGATCGGCGTACATCGGGACGGCGGGTTTAGCGAGTACCTCTGCGTGCCGGTAAAAAATCTGCTGGTGGTGGATGACGTCGAGCCGGAAGCCGCGGCGCTGATTGAGCCTTTTGCCATCAGCGCCCACGCGGTGCGTCGCGCCGCTATCCAGCCGGGAGAGCAGGTGCTGGTGGTCGGCGCGGGCCCCATTGGTCTCGGGGCGGCGGCGATCGCCAAAGCCGACGGGGCGCAGGTGGTGGTGGCGGATACCAGCCCGGCGCGGCGCGACCACGTGGCGCAGCACCTTGGTCTGGCCACGCTCGACCCTTCCGACCCGCAGTTCACCGAACGGCTGTGTGCCGCGTTTGGTGGTTCGCTGGCGCAGAAGGTGATCGACGCCACGGGGAATCAGCAGGCGATGAACAATACGGTGAATTTAATCCGCCACGGCGGCAGCATCATCTTTGTTGGCCTGTTTAAAGGTGAGCTGCAGATCCCGGACCCGGAGTTTCATAAGAAAGAGACGACCATGATGGGCAGCCGTAATGCGACGGAAGAGGATTTTGCCAAAGTCGGGCGGCTGATGGCCGAGGGGAAAGTGACCGCCGGGATGATGCTGACCCACCGCTACGATTTCAGGTCGCTGGCTGAGATTTACGAAAACGACGTGATTAACAATCGCCAGCTTATCAAAGGCGTCATTCATTTTTAGCAGGAAAGGCTATGAAATCGTTAAACAGAAAAGATTTTCCCGGGCCGCGGTACCCGACGCGCGTGATTCAGTTCGGCGAAGGCAACTTCCTGCGGGCGTTTATCGACTGGCAGCTGGACCTGCTGAATGAGCAAACCGATCTGGCGGCAGGCGTGACCATCATTCGCCCGATCAACACCGAGTTTCCGCCGTCGCTTAATATCCAGGACGGACTCTACACCACGGCGATCCGCGGGCTGGACGAACGCGGCGAGGCGGTGAGCGAGGCGCGGATTATTCGATCGGTGAATAACGAGATCAACCCGTGGCAGGATTTTGCCGGCTATCTGGCGCTGGCTCGTAATCCGGCGATCGCGTTCGTATTTTCAAATACCACCGAAGCGGGCATCAGCTATCACGCCGGAGACCGGCCTGACGATAAGCCGCCGGTCAGCTTTCCGGCGAAGCTGACCCAGCTGCTGTTCGAACGGTTCCGCCATTTCAACGGCGCAGCGGATAAGGGATGGACGATGATTCCGTGTGAGCTGATCGACTACAACGGCGAAGCGCTGAAGGCGCTGGTGCTGCGCTATGCCGAAGAGTGGCAATTGCCCGCGGCTTTTCGCGACTGGGTTGAGACCGCCAATACGTTTTGTTCAACGCTGGTTGATCGCATCGTCACCGGCTACCCGCGCGAGGAAGCGGAAAAGCTCGAAGCGGAGCTGGGCTACCATGATGCTTTCCTGGATACCGCCGAATACTTCTGGCTGTTCGTTATCCAGGGGCCGCAGGCGCTGGCGAAGACGCTGCGGCTCGAACGTTACCCGCTCAATATCCGTCTCGTAGAGGATATCCGGCCCTATAAAGAGCGCAAAGTCGCCATTCTTAACGGCGCGCACACCGCGCTGGTGCCGGTGGCGTGGCTGTGCGGCGTCGATACCGTTGGCGAAGCGATGCAGGACGAAGCCATTCGCCATTATGTGCAGCAAACTATCGACGAGGAGATTATTCCGGCGCTGGATTTACCGGCCGATGAGCTGAGGCAGTTTGCCGATGCCGTGACCGGGCGCTTTCTTAATCCCTGGATTCGCCATCAGCTGCTCTCTATCGCCCTGAACGGCATGACCAAATTTCGCACCCGGATCCTGCCGCAGCTGCTGACGCATATCCGCCAGCACGGCGCAATCCCGCCGCGGCTAACGTTCGCCCTGGCGGCGCTCATCGCCTTCTATCGCGGGCAGCGCGACGGGCAGGCGTATCCGCTGCAGGATGATGATGTCTGGCTAAGCCGTTTTGCCGCAGGATGGGCGCAGGTGGCGCAAGGCCGCCCGCTGCATGAACTGGTCACCGAAGTCCTGCAGGATACCGGGCACTGGGGTGAAGATCTGACGGCAATACCGGGGTTTGCCGAACAGGTCACGCGGTATCTGGAAGTCATTTTGAGCGCGGGGATGCGGGAGGCCCTGAGGCGGCTGTAGTCGGTTTGTTGTGCGGCGCCCGCGGATTTGGGCGCCGTTTTTTTTGTGCTCTGAACCGCAAATAATGAATTAAGCGCCAACGGTTGGTGGATTTCCCGCATCATAAGAGCCTATCCCATTAGGGCTATTTTGCTTGCCATTTTGAACCTGGGCAGTGCTCAGACAAAACTCGCAGAGTTTTGAACGCCCTCAGGGCGGCCTGGAGGGGGAGCGTAGCGAATAATCCTCACGTACTACGTGTACGCTCCGGTTCTTCCGCGCTGGCCGTGTTCAAACTGCCTGCGCCAATAACGCCTACTGGAAGAGGCTCTAAGTACCTATGATGGCATTGATGGGGGATGCGATGCGTAAAACGGAACTGTTGGCTTTTCTGCAAAATCAGACCGATTTTTTTGATCCGGAGAACCTGAGCGAGGTCTTCACCACCGGCTACCTGGCCCGGCGTTTTGCCATGCAAAGAAATACCGCCAGCCACTATCTGAATCAGCTGGTGGCCCAGGATGTGCTGGTGAAGATTAATACCCGCCCGGTCTATTTCCTGCATAAGGCCGCCTTCTGCCAGCAGTTTTTCCCCCTTTCCCGCAGCGAGTACGCCAGCATGGCGGAGCTGCTCGCGGAGAGCGATCGGCAGCCGGAACAGGCGGATCATTTTTCATTGCTTACCGGCCATGACGGTAGCCTGCGCAAGCCTATCGAACAGATGAAAACCGCGCTGTTTTATCCCAACGGCGGGCTGCCGCTGCTGATCGTCGGCGACAGCGGAACCGGCAAAAGCTATATGGCGGAGCTGATGCATGAGTTTGCTATCGCCCAGGGACTGCTGGCGCCCGATGCGCCCTTTGTCTGCTTCAACTGCGCCCAGTACGCCAGCAACCCGGAGCTGCTGGCCGCCAACCTGTTTGGCTACGTCAAAGGCGCGTTTACCGGCGCGCAGGGCGATAAAGCCGGGGCGTTTGAGGCGGCAAACGGCGGCGTGCTGTTTCTCGATGAAGTCCACCGCCTCGATGCGCAGGGCCAGGAGAAGCTCTTCACCTGGCTGGATCGCAAAGAGATCTATCGGGTGGGAGAGACGGCGCAGGGGATGCCGATTTCGCTGCGGCTGGTGTTTGCCACCACCGAAGATATTCACAGTACGTTTCTGACCACCTTTATTCGTCGTATTCCGATCCTCATTAGCCTGCCTGATTTACAAAACCGCAGCCGCGGCGAGAAAGAAGCGTTAACGCTGCAGTTTTTCTGGCAGGAGGCCCGCACGCTGTCCGCCCGGCTGCAGCTGACGCCCCGGCTTTTACAGGTGCTGACGCACTACGTTTATCGCGGCAACGTCGGTGAGCTGAAGAATGTCGTCAAGTACGCCGTCGCGTCGGCGTGGGCCAGGTCTCCGGGCAGCGAGAGGCTAAACGTCACGCTGCACGATCTGCCGGAAAATATCATGGCCGCGACGCCGGCGCTTAGCGAACCAATGGGCCAGCAGGAGCCGCTGCTTATTGAACCGCAGACCAGCCTGGTCTGGCTGCTGCGCGCGCGCGACCCGGTTCAGGGGCTGATCTATGATGCTCAGTGCCGCGTTCTCGCGCTGTATGAGGCGGTTCTGAGTAGAAAAACGGTCTGGGAAGAGGCGCAAAAAAGCATGGGCGAGGAGATGGAAACCCTCTTCGATCGGCTGATTTTCGATAATCATGATGCCAACAGCTCGCATCTGCTGCTGCTGATAACCCATCAGGTGCGGGAGGAGTTTTATCGCCTTGAAAAGCGCTTCAATATTCAGTTTAACGGCAACTGTATCTACGCCCTGAGCCACTACCTGATTCATCGTTCTCGCCAGGCGCAGTCGACGATGAGCAATGAGAAAAGCCGCCAGCTGGAGGATTTCCTGGCGCAGAAATACCCGCTGCTTTATCGCTTTTGTGAAGAGATCCTCTCCGCGCTGGCGCTGAAGCTGGATATTGAACCCCGACGCATTGACCTGCTGCTGCTGGTGCTGTGGTTACAGAAAAATGGCGCCATTAGCCAGCAGCAGGTGACCCGGGCAGTTATCCTCGCCCACGGTTACGCCACCGCCAGCAGCATCGCCAACGTGGCGAACCGGTTGCTGAAAAGCCAGCTGTTTGAGTCATTCGATATGCCGCTCGACGTGACGCCGGAGGCTATCGCTAACCAGGTGATGGCCTGGATCGAGAGTCACGCGCTGGCCTCCGGACTGGTCATCCTGGTCGATATGGGATCGCTGAACGCCATTCACAGCCACTTCAACCGCCGGCTGTCCACGCCGATGGCGATTATTAATAACGTCTCGACCGGGATGGCGATGTACGTCGGGGAGCGGGTTTTGCAGGGCGATATGCTGGAAGATATCGTCCGGGAGATAGGCAATGACCTCGCGGTTGAGCATCAGCTCTATTACCCGCAAACGGACAAACCGCGGGCGATTCTTACAACCTGCGCCACCGGTCTGGGGGCGGCGGCGAATCTGTCGGCGCTGTTAAAAGCCAGCATTCCTGAGACGCTCGGCATCGATATTGTGGCATGCGATGTGGAAACCCTCGCCGATCCCGCGCGGCGGGCGCCGATGCTCAGCCGCTATGAGGTGCTGGCGATTGTCGGCACCCTCGATCCGCATCTCGCCGATCTGCCGTGGATCTCGCTGGATTCGCTGATTTCCGGCGAAGGAAGCCGCCCGCTGATGCGTATCTTCGGCGAACTGGCCTCCGCTGAGCAGGTCAGCGAGATCAATAACCTGATCCTGAAAAATTTCTCGCTGCGCCGGGTGATCGAGTCGGTGACGATCCTCGATACCGGTAAAGTGATCAATCAGGTCGAGCAGTTTTTACTGCGCTATGAGCATCTGGCCGGCTGCGATGTGCCTAACGATCGCAAGGTGGCGCTGTACGTGCATATCAGCTGTCTGATAGAACGCCTGATCCGTAACGCTTCGCCATCCCATTATTCCGGCAAACAGTGTCCGGAGAGCGAGCTGGTTATTCTGCGCGAGGCCTTTAGTGTCATTGAGAACGGATATAGTGTCAAAATCCCCGCCGTTGAGCTGTATTACATTCACGATATCCTGACGCGAGAAACGGAATTTATTCAGGAAGATCAAGAGTTTTAAGACTCTTCATCGGTTCGTCCTTGCGCTAACCGGCACGCCACTGTTTCTGGCACGCCGGTTGCACTTAAGAAAGCAGTGGAATGCGCTTTCGAGGTAAGGATGAAACGACACTATATTTTTGCCAGCCATGGCACCTTTGCTAACGGTTTGCTGAACTCCGTGGAGCTGATCCTCGGTAAGCAGCCGGATATTTATACTCTCTGCGCCTACGTCGAAGAGGAGGCCGATCTGACGCAGCAGGTGGAGACGCTGCTGGCGCGTTTCTCCACCCAGGATGAGCTGATTGTCATTACGGATATTTTCGCCGGTAGCGTCAATAATGAGTTTGTGCGTTTTTTATCGCGCCCTAATTTTCATTTATTGTCCGGTTTAAACCTGCCGCTGATTATTGATTTACTTATTTCCGCAGGCGAAGAAAATACCGAGAAATTAATTTCTGAAGCATTAACAAGCGCCAAAGAGAGCATTCAGTACTGCAATCAGACGATTGCCAGTGCGATGACTATTGATAAAGACTTCTGAAATGAGGGAACACCATGATTACGCTATTAAGGGTTGACCATCGATTACTTCACGGCCAGGTGGCCTTTTCCTGGACCCAGTATGTCGGCGCCGATTGCATTTTAATCGCCAACGATAATGTCCCTGAAGATGAGCTGCGGAAAACCACAATTAAGCTCGCTAAACCGCCTTCGGTAAAACTGGTGATTAAAAATATTAACGACGCTATCGAATCGATAAAAAGCGGCGTGACGGATAAATATCATCTTTTTATCGTCGTGGAATCGGTCAATGACGCCTGGCGTATTGCCAGCGCCGTCGAGGGGATAAAAAGTATTAATCTCGGCGGAATAAAAGCCAAAGAGGGCAGTAAAAATATTTCTAAGGCGATTAATTTACTGCCGGAAGAAATTGAACAACTGCAGCAGCTGGTCGGGAAAGGCGTCGAAGTTGAGATCCGCCAGGTCCCTAACGATCGCAAACAGCTTTTTGCGCAATGCGTTTAACTCCGCGGAGGACAGATTATGGTAGAGGCTCTCTTACTGGGTCTGGTGGCGTTTATCGCGCAATCGGAATATGCCCTGGGGACGTCGCTGATTTCGCGGCCAATCGTCACCGGGCTGCTGACCGGGCTGGTGCTGGGGGATGTACAGACCGGCGTCATCATGGGCGCGACGCTTGAGCTGGCGTTTATCGGCTCTTTCTCCGTCGGCGCATCGATCCCGCCTGATGTAGTAACCGGCGGTATTCTCGGCGTGGCGTTCGCTATTACCTCCGGCGCAGGAACGGAAACGGCGTTGCTGCTTGGCCTGCCCATCGCCACCCTGACGCTGATCCTGAAAAACGTCTATCTGGGGATGTTTATCCCGATGCTCAGCCAGAAGGCTGACGGCTACGCGGAGCGGGCGGATACGGGCGGCATTGAGCGCATGCATCTGATTGCCGGCTTCGGGCTGTCGCTGATGCTCGCCACGGTGGTGACCATCTCATTCCTGGTCGGCAGCAATGCGGTGAAATCCCTGCTCGATACCATCCCGGAATTTATCAAACACGGGCTCAGCGTCGCTACCGGCATTATTCCGGCACTCGGCTTCGCAATGCTCGCCAGGCTGCTGATTAATAAGAAAGTCGCGCCGTACTTTTTCCTCGGCTTTGTGCTGATGGCCTACCTGAAAATCCCGGTGACCGGCATCGCTATTCTCGGCGCTATCGTGGCGGTGGTGATGGTTAACGTCACCGCGCTGAGCTCACCTCGTACGACGACAGAACAAGGAGTCAGCGATGACGACGAAGATGATTTCTGAAGAAACTCTGCAACCGCAGGCGCAGGAAGAGGCCCGTATCACGCCGCGCGATCTACGCCGGGTATTCTGGCGCTCCTTCCAGATGGAGTTCTCGTGGAACTATGAGCGGCAGATGAATCTCGCCTTTGTTTACGCGCTGATTCCGGTGCTGAAAAAGCTCTATCCGCGCAAAGAGGAGCTGGCCGGGGCGTTGAAACGGCATCTGGTGTTCTTCAATACCACGCCGCATATCGTCACCCTGCTGCTGGGGATCACCACGGCGATGGAGGAGAAGAATAGCCAGCAGAAGAACATGGACGCCAACGCGATTGATAACGTCAAAGCGTCGCTGATGGGGCCGCTGGCCGGGCTGGGGGACTCCTTTTTCTGGGGCACGCTGCGCCTGATCGCTACCGGCATCGGCACCAGCCTGGCGTTAAAGGGCAACATTCTCGGTCCCATTCTGTTTCTGCTGGTGTTCAACGTGCCGCACATCCTGGTGCGCTGGTTCTTTACCCGCTGGGGCTATGTGCTGGGTACCGGGGTACTGCAGCGGATCCAGAAGAGCGGAATGATGGAGAGCCTGACCTACGGCGCGTCGATTATCGGCCTGATGGTGGTCGGGGCGATGACCGCCTCAATGATTGATATCACCATCCCCCTCTCATTCGGCGCCGGAGAGGCGAAAACCCAGGTGCAGGACATTATCAACGACATCCTGCCCTGCATGCTGCCGCTGGTGAGTTTTGGCATCGTTTACTGGCTGCTGGGGCGCAAGGTTAAACCGCTTTCTATTATCGGCGGAATGGCGCTGGTGGGCATTCTGGGGTCGTGGATAGGTTTATTTTAACGGGAGTCGAAAATGGTACCAACGATGATGACCTATATCAGCGAAGAGTCGGCCTGTCTGACGCAGATCCTGCGCGACTACCGGCAAAAGCTGGCGGCGATTGAGACCTTTGCCCGCCAGCACCCGGTGCGCCGCATTCTGCTGTTGGCGACCGGCTCGTCGCTGAACGCCGCCCTGTGCGCGCGCTATTTCTTTGAGCAGCGCTTCGGCGTCCTGGTTGAGATTAAAGAGCCGTACAACTTTACGCACTACGAGGCGGTCGATCCGCATACCGATCTGGTGGTGGCGATTTCGCAGAGCGGTAAAAGCGCCTCGACGCTGGCGGCGATGCGTAAGGTACAGGCATTGAGCCTGCCGGTTTTTGCGCTGACCTCCGATACGCAAAGCCCGATCGCCCGGGCCTGCGATGAGATACTGGATATCAATACCGGTATCGAGAGCGTGGGGTTTGTCACCCGCGGGTTTAGCGCGACGGTGCTGAATTTGCTGCTGATGGCGCTGATGATTGCCCGTGCCCAGGGGAAAGCCAGCGAGGCCGAGGAGCAGCGCTATCTTGCCGAACTGCAGCGGCTGGCGGCGGCGATCCCGGATGTCATTGACCGCACCTCGCGGTTTATCGACAGGCATGACGAAGCGCTGCGGGGCGGCGAGCGCTTTGTCGCCACCGGCTATGGCGCGCTGGTGGGCGTCGCGAAGGAGTTCGAAACCAAATTTACCGAAACGGTACGCGTGCCTTCCAGCGGTTTTGAACTTGAGGCCTATATGCACGGCCCCTATCTGGAAGCCAATGCCCGCCATGTGATGCTGTTTATTGAAGATGCGCCGGATGCGCGGAGCCGGGCGCTGCGGGACTATATGGCGCCGTCCATTGCCCGCGCCTTTACGCTGACGCTGAGCGACGAAGAGGATGCGCAGACGCTGGCGCTAAGCTGCCCGTGTGAACATCACCTGGCGCCGCTGCTGCTGATTGTTCCCGTCCAGATGCTGGCCTGGCATACCGCCGGCCTGAAAGGTATCGATCTGGCTAAACGTATTTTTGACGATTTTGATCGCGTCTTAAAAAGTAAAATCTGATTATTCAGGAGAAAACTATGTTGGGTTTTAATCAGGACGAGTATCTGACCAGTGCTCGCGAGATCATCGCTGCGCGCAAACAGGCGGAAACCGTTGCCGATGATATTTATCAGAGCGGCTGTAGCGCCTTATTTTTCGCCTCGGTGGGCGGTTCTTTGGCGCCGATGATGGCAATAAATGAGTTTGCAAAAGAATTAACCAGCGTGCCGGTTTACCTTGAGCAGGCGGCGGAATTAATTCATCGCGGACATAAAAAATTAAATAAAGATGCGGTGGTGGTGACGCTATCTAAATCCGGCGATACCAAAGAGTCGGTGGCCATTGCCGAATGGTGCAAAGCGCAGGGGATTCGCGTGGTGGCCATCACCCGTAACGCCGATTCGCCATTAGCCGAGGCGGCGAGCTGGCATATTCCGATGTGCCACAAGAACGGCGTGGAATATGAATATATGCTGCTCTACTGGTTATTCTTCCGCGTCATTTATCGTCACGGTGATTTCGCGAATTACGATCGTTTTGCACGCCAGCTGGAATTGCTGCCGGAAAATCTTCTGCAGGCCAAACGCCAGTTCGATCCGCAGGCGGATAAAATCGCCGCTCAGTATCACGGCTGCGACTATATGATGTGGATCGGCGGTGCGGAAATGTGGGGTGAGGTCTATCTGTTCTCAATGTGTATTCTCGAAGAGATGCAGTGGAAGCGGACCAAATCGGTGAGTTCAGCCGAGTTTTTCCACGGCACCCTGGAGCTGCTGGAAAAAGAGGTCCCGCTGTTCCTGGTCAAAGGCGAGGGTAAATGCCGGGCGCTGGATGAGCGCGTCGAACGCTTCGCTGAGAAGATCACCGACCATCTGGTGGTGATTGACCCGCGCGACTATCCGCTGAACGGCATTGATGAGGCTTTCCGCTGGATTATGGCGCCGTGCGTGGTTTCCACCCTGCTGGTGGACAGGCTGGCGGCCCATTTTGAACACCATACCGGGCATGACCTTAATATCCGCCGTTATTACCGTCAGTTTGATTACTAAGCTTTGCTGATGGCGGCCAGCCGGGCTGGCCGCTGCGCGATTCTCCGAGGCGCTTCCCATAAAATCATCGCCAAAACCAACGAAGTAAAAACCGATGGTAGAGTCCGGCTTTCCTTCTCGTTCAGGCAAACGGACGGCCATGAAAAAACGGATGACCTCAACGCCGCACGATGCGGTCTTTAAGCGATTTCTTCGCCACCCGGAGACGGCGAATGATTTTCTCACGCTGCACCTGCCGGAAGCGATCCGCCAGCGGTGTGATTTTTCTACCCTACGGCTGGAGCCGGCGAGCTTTATTGATGAAGATCTGCGCGCCTGGTACTCGGACGTACTGTGGTCGGTACAAACCCCCTGCGGCCTGGGATATGTGTATGTGGTGATAGAGCACCAGAGTTCGCCGGATAACCATATGGCTTTTCGCCTGATGCGCTATGCGATTGCCGCGATGCAGCGGCACCTCGACGCCGGGCACAAAACGCTGCCGCTGGTGGTGCCGATGCTTTTTTATCACGGCGCGACCAGTCCTTATCCCTTTTCCCTGAACTGGCTGGACGAATTTGCTGACCCGCAGATGGCGAGGACGCTGTACGCCTGCCCGTTTCCGCTGGTTGACGTAACGGTGATGCCGGACGATGAAATCGTTCAGCACCGGCGGGTCGCTCTGCTGGAGCTGATGCAAAAGCATATTCGTCAGCGCGATCTCAGCGGGATTACGGAGTCGTTGGCGACCCTTGTGATGCTGGGATACACTAACCGCAGGCAGTTAAGAGTGCTGTTTCATTATATGCTGCAGTACGGCAATAGCGCCGATCCGAGCGTGTTTCTCCGCCGATTGGCCCGCCGTCTGCCACACTATGAGGAGAGGTTGATGTCTATCGCTCAAAAGCTCAAGCAGGAAGGTCGGCAAGAGGGAAGGCAGGAAGGGATACAGGAAGGCCGGCAAGAAGGGCGCCTGGAAGGCCTGCAGGAAGGGAGCCGGCGGGAAGCGCTGCGCATTGCCGGCAGTATGCTGCAGAACGGTTTAGATACCGAGACGGTACAGCGGATTACCGGACTGTCGGCGGATGAGCTAAAGCCGCTGCATAGCTAATTTCCACCCATTGTCACCACGGCCCGGCGAAAAAGCCGCCGGGCACGATGGCTTATCCTTCGCTTTTCACCACTTTGATTTCAACCATGCCGATGCCCAGCTGACGCGGAGAGTGGCCGAGAATATTGCCCTCGTTCGTGGACTGCGGGTCCGGTGGCGCAATCGTCAACGTACTGCTGCGCGACGGATTATCGAAATGCAGGGTGGTGGTGGTGACATCATTGGCCAGCGTTAGCGTTTGTTCGCTGTTGCCCACCCGTACCGGAATTGGCTTATTGGCATTCGGCCCGTAGGCTTTGGCGGTAATCACCAGATCGAATTTCTCCGGCAGCGGCTCTTTATATTCAATTTTCACTTCACTGCCGAGCTGGGCATTAGACCAGCGCCCCCAGGTTTCCGGTCGGGAGATGCCGCTGAACTGCTTCACCTCTTCCGGCGCGCCGGCGACGTTAAACAGGAAGCTGTCGGCTTTATAGCGAATATCATTATCGACGATCTTCAGCGTATCGACGTTGCCTTTATAACGCTCCATATCGATAAGGGTATCTTTGAACGCGGTTTTACCTTGCCACTGGGCTTTGTCGACGCGCTGGACTTTCTGTTCGCCCCCCAGCTGGCCCTGCGAGACGCACCAGTCGGTGGAGAGCGCCACTTCCGGCGACCACAGCTGACCCATCTTGTAGCAGCGGTCGACCCAGACGAAGTTATCGCGCGGCGCGAAATCGGCCAGCTGGAAGCGCAGCGGCGCGGAGTATTCGCTTTCCGGCAGCGGCTCAACGCGCTTATCGGAGATACGCAGCAGCAGCGGCAGGCGGAAATGGCTGCCGGAGAAGGAGATCATATTCTTCTGTGAATCCACGGTGAAATTCTTCATCTCTTTGGGGAAATTCCACAGGCGGATGATATCCGGCTTCCACGCCAGCACCTTCTCTTTCATATTGAGGAACACGGCGGAGAGCGACTCGCCGGAAAGGCTGCTGCGGCCAAGGCCAATAAAGTTATCGCCGCCGAGGATATCGAGCACCGTCGCGCCGTTATCCATGGTATTACGCTTGATGGCCAGCGTATCCTGCTGGGGCTCATCGCCGCGCAGAACGAAAAACAGGTTGCTGCGATCCTGCTTATTCAGATAGTCCCAGGCGCTGTTTTTCATTGCCAGGTGATCGGATGACACCACGATGACCGTATTTTTGAACCACGGCGAAGCTTTAATCTTCTCGATTAACGCCGCGATATGCTCCTGACTACAGGAGACGGCGCTGAACGAAAGATTCTTTTTACCGTCCATATCGTAGCTTTTACGCTGGCAGGTGCGGGAGATAAAGCCATCCGGATGATGGGTATCGACCGTCAGCGCAAACAGCGAAAAGCGTTTTCCTGACTGCGAAAGCGCTTCGAATTTTTTCCAGGTTTCATCAAGAACCGTATCATCGTAGAACCCCCAGTCGTTACGATAGGTCGGATCGGCGACCGTGGTTTTTAGCTCTTCCGCGCCGTACAGATGATCGAAGCCGTGAGATTTAAGGAAAACGTCTTTTCCGGCGAAGCGCAGATTAGCGCCCTGCACAAAGTAGTTCTCATAACCCGAGTTTTTCAGGATATCTCCAAGGCAGATATTCTGCGGGAAAAAGCTGGAAACCGAGGCCGAGGCGTTGCCTTCAAACGGCGCAAACAGCGGGATCCCGCACTGGGAGGCGACCATTCCGGCAATCGTGTAGTCGGTACCGGGGAGCTGGGCGGTGTTGCTAAAGTCCAGCCCCTCGCTTTTCAGTTTGCCGAGCTCTGGGGTCAGGTTCGGGAACGCATCGTTATCAAAATAAGTGCGCTCAAGGCTTTCGCCGTAAATGTACACCAGGTTCAGTTTCGGGTTGGCGATGCTTTTTGACGGCTCTTTGTAGTAAGCCGCAAAGTCAGGATCGCCATCGCGGGACTGGGATTTAACCAACTCGCTAATCTGGCGGAAGGCGGGGCTGGCATCCACTGACGCCAGCGCCAGAACCAGCGCCACCAGGCTGTAACCAAAGTGATGAGGATGATGCCGGCGACGGCGGAGCACCCAGCCGAGTGCGCCAAATACCGCGACCAGCGCGACGACCAGCCCCACGCCCGGCAGAATATATTTGCCCACGCCGGCGCCCGTCAGGCTGTTGGTCAACGTATAAAGTACCGCGTCATTGATACCGTCGCCGGTGAAGTAATTGCTGGCGTAGAGGGTAATATTCAGAACAACGAACAGGCCCAGCACCGTGAGGGTGGCGGCGAACCACCAGGTATTACGACCGGCTTTTAATGCGTAAATCATCACCGAAGCAAGAAACAGGGCGATGGATAACAACTCTGACACAGCTCATCCTCATTCACGCCAGCTGTCGGCTGGCCAGATAGATCTTTTTTCACGCTACACTGTAATTGCAGCGCAATATTGCCGCAATTGTATCGTCATGAATTTGTGCTGTGGTTCAGAATTGGTTTAGAAATCGCCGTTTTTGAACTGCCTCACATCCAGTCAGCCAGGGGATTTGGGGGAAAGATGTTAAAAAACAGACGTTGCCGCCGCGCAGGCCGGGGTAACGCGCCAAACGCGGCATTAAGAGGATGAAATCAGGAGAGGAAGCTCACGCCCTGTTTTAAGACCAGATCGCAGGCTTTGGTTTTCACTTTTTCCGCCAGCGGGCTGCTGCCAAGGGTGTTCAGATTCAGCTGCTGGCCGTCTTTACTGGTCAGCAAGCCCTGAAGGCCCTCAAGATAGCTGGTGTCCTCTTTTTGTTTTTCCGGCGTGCTGAGACCCAGCTTATCCAGAACCTGATTTTTAACGTTTTCGGTATTGGTAACCGAAGCCAGCTTCTGTTTCGCGCAGTAAGACATAATCCCGGCGGCATTATTCATGCTGCTGGAAGTCAACGACTGGCTGCCGCCGTTGAGCAAACCGGTCAGCGAAGAGAGGGACATACCGCCGCTTTGCTGGCTTCCGCTCTGACTGCTGAGCTGGTTAGCGGCGCTGGAGAGCGAATCCTGCCAGGAGGTGGCGTGCGCGCCAAAGGTCAATAAAGCGCCGGCCACCATTGCCGTGCGGAACAACGTTTTTGCAGATTTCATAGACGTACTCTTCGCCGTGACTGAATAATCCCCTGATTATAACGCCGGCGGGGTTCAGAAATATCTTAATACTCTTTCCCGGTTACGCGATCGCGGTAGCTGTCCCAGTTGAAGTTAACCCACAGGCTATTGCCCAGCCGCATCCGGTCCATCACGCGCTCGCCGAGCAGCTTGTTCATCTCGTCCATGGTGCTGTTGGTTAACATACCGGTAGGGCGCTTTGACGAAGAGCGGCGATCGACGATCTGGTTAATAATCACTTTTTCGTAGCGTGATTCCGTTTGCATGCCGATTTCGTCAATCACCAGCAGGTCCACCTTGCTCAGGTCGGTGAGCAGCTGCTCTTCGCTGGTTTCCCGGTTGCCAAAGGTATCTTTCATCGCTGACATGATATCGGCGACGGTGATAATCAACACCGACTTACCCCGAAGCAGCAGTTCGTTGCAGATAGCGGCGGCGAGGTGGTTTTTTCCGGTACCCGGTTTGCCGGAGAAGATAAAGCTGGCGATATTGCCGTCGAACTCCTCGACGTACTGGCGCGCTCGGGACAGCGCAATCATCTGGCCTTCACACTCCACCCGGTAGTTATCCAGCGAGCAGTTCTGATGCAGCGGGCGGATGCCGGAGCGGTTAAAGGTTCGCTGCATTTTCATGGCCCGGTTTTCGCGTTCCAGCGCCTCAGAACGCAGCTTGCCCTGTTCTTTTTGCCATGCCAGCAGCTCCTCACCTGTCTTAAACGCGGGTTCGACATGGGCTGGCATCATCTTTTGCAGGCGCTTCATTAAATCGCCGACATTTTTCATGCTCATCCTCGGAATCCTCGTGGAATGTGATTATCAGGTTCGCTAATCGCGTTGACGTCCCGGCGCGGCTGGCCGCCGTTGCTGGCCCGGCCAATCTGTACGCTGCGCGCCAGCTTCTGCTGCCACTGGACATGATGAAAGACTTTACCTTCCGCCTGCCAGTAAGCGACAAATGCCGCCAACTCTTCCGGCGTAACGGGCTGGCTCAGGGCGATGCCCCACAGCGCGGCCAGGCGCTGAAAATCCGCATCCGGCTGCCAGTCGGCGTACATCGGAAATTTCCCCATCGGAACCGCAACGGGGGTCGCCGTCGGCTCGTCAAAAAACTGCGCGTCCAGCGCAATATCGCTGTTAGGACGCGCGAGTTTTGCTTCCAGCTCCAGCAGCTGCGCCAGACGCTCCGGCGTCAGCGCATAGAATGCGGGGGCGTTGTTGGCAAATACGGCGACGGCGCCGCTGGCCGATTTTGCCAGTACCGCTGCGTGATCCTGTATGAAGTCATCCAGACCGCTAAAATCGGTAGTTAATATTCGTGAAGACATAAATCAATCTCAACTCTGAACAACTAAAAAGAGAGGGGTAGCTGCACACATAGTAGCATAGAGGTCGCTCAGGAAGGAGCGCCGCGGGCGACCCGGCGGCGCGATTAGCTAGACGCGCGGACGCTTGCGATACAGCCAAAGCCCGGGGATAGACAAGCCAATGGATAATGCGCCAACGATCGATGAAGCCTTAAGAAAGTTGCTCAGCAGCATAATCATCATCTCTTCCGAGTAGCCGAAATGGCTGATTTTCACCGCGGAAATCATCGCGGTATAGGCGGAGATGCCGGGGAACATCGGGATCACCGCCGCTACGGTAAAAATCTTCGGGTGCGCCAGATACCAGCGGGACCACTGGATACCGATGCTACCAACCAGCAGGGCCGCCATAAACGTCGCCCACTCAATATTAAAACCCGCCGTCATCATGACCATGCGCGAGCCGTGGCCGATAGCGCCCAGCAGCGCGCACCAGCGCAGCGCCCGCTGCGGGACGTTGAACACCATGGCGAACCCGACGGCGGGAATGGCTGCCAGCATCATATCCAGCGCCAGTTCGTAGAGATAGAAAATTATGCCCATCCGCGTAGCCCCCACATCGTCATCGCCATCACCACGCCGATACAGGTGGCGAGCGTCAGCAGGCTGGCAATGGCCCAGCGCGCCAGACCGGTGTTGATATGCCCCTTAAACATGTCGGCAACGGCGTTGATCAGCGGAAAACCGGGTACCAGCAGTAGCACGCTGGCGGCCATCGCGATCGTCGGCGTGCTGGCGAAAGCCGGCAGGCGCAGCATCAGCCCGGAGATAGTCGTTGCGACGAAGGCGGTGAGGCAAAAGTTGATTTGCGGATGCATTGAACGATGGGTGAGTACCTGGCGAATATACATGGCTACCGTACTGGCGCAGAAGGTGACCAGCGCACCGTCCCAGCCGCCGTTGTTAAGTTTGCAAAAGCAGGCGCAGGAGAGGCCGACCATGAAAACCAGCAGCCAGCGCGGATAGCGCAGCGGCTTGATTTGCGCGAATCGTTTTTCGACATCCTTATAATCCAGCAGCTTATGCTCTGCCATAATCACAATATGCTGAACCTCCGTGACGACGTGCATGTTGATGCCGCGATCGGTGTTTTTTCGCGTTGAGGTCAGACACTCCCCGTCCTTAATGGTGGTGAGAACAATCGCATTCGAAGAGATGGCGCTTTCCACGCTATCCATCCCTAAGGCCAGACCCAGACGGGTTGAGAGCTCCTCAACCAGCGCGCTTTCCGCGCCGTGTTGTAATAAGAAAAGACCACATTGAATACACAATCGCGTGATAGCGCGCTGAGTTGCCCGATCTGCTTGCATAAATACCTGCTGTCCGTGATGCCCGTTGCCGTAGTGTCTGGCGTTACTTTTACCTGAAGTCTTGTTTTAGCTGAGCGGTCAGGATCAAACAATGTGTAAAAAACCACCCGCTCTACGGGAACCCTGAAATTTGAACTCTGCCACACTTCCGCAAGATTGGTGAAAAGTCCAATTTTTGCACCCGTTTCTCCCTTCTTTTTCCCATCAGAGTTATCAAAAATGCAAATTCAAACTTTTAATAAACAAAAAACAAACAAATAATTAACCATGCTGAGGCGATGCGATGAAAACACAGGTGGCGATTATCGGAGCGGGCCCGTCGGGACTCCTGCTGGGGCAGTTATTACATCACGCCGGGATTCAGACCGTCATCCTTGAGCGACAGACGCCTGAGTATGTGCTGGGGAGGATCCGCGCGGGAATTCTGGAAAGCGGAACGGTAGAACTGCTGCGCGAAGCCGGGGCGGCCCGGCGAATGGATGCGGAAGGGCTGATCCATCACGGCGTCGAATTTTTGTTTGAGGGCAAGCGCGTACCGGTTCCGCTAACGGAACTGACGGCAGGCAAAAGCGTGATGGTGTATGGCCAGACCGAAGTGACGCGGGATTTGATGGCGGCGAGGGAGGCATGCGGGGCAGCGACGATTTATGGCGTCAGCGATGTCACCATTAATGAGGCAAAAAGCGATCGACCGTCGGTCTCTTTTATCAGCAATGGCGAAAACTGCCGCCTTGAGTGCGACTTTATCGCCGGCTGCGACGGCTTTCACGGCGTGTCCCGCCAGAGCATCCCGGCAGGGGTGCTGAAAGAGTACGAGAGCGTCTGGCCGTTTGGCTGGCTCGGGCTGCTGGCCGATACGCCACCGGTGAACCCGGAGCTGATTTACGCCCACCACGAGCGGGGGTTTGTGCTCTGTAGTCAGCGCTCACTAACTCGAAGCCGCTATTATCTGCAGGTACCGCTTAGCGAAAAGGTGGAGGAGTGGTCTGATGAACGCTTCTGGACTGAGCTCAAGCGGCGTCTCCCTGATGAGCTGACCAATAAGTTAGTAACCGGTCACTCACTTGAGAAGAGTATCGCGCCGCTGCGCAGCTATGTAGTGGAGCCGATGCAGTACGGGAGGCTATTTCTGCTGGGAGATGCGGCGCATATCGTACCGCCTACCGGGGCGAAGGGGCTGAATCTCGCGGCGTCCGATGTGAACTATCTTTGGCGGATCCTGCGTGAGTATTATCACCATGGCCGTATTGACCTCTTAGCCAGCTACTCGCGTTTGGCGCTGGATCGGGTGTGGAAAGGTGAGCGATTCAGCTGGTTTATGACGCGTCTGCTGCATGATTTTCCGCAACAAAGCGAGTTCGACAGAAAAATGCAGGCGGCGGATCGTCGCTACTATCTTGAATCACGCGCCGGGTTAACCACTATCGCTGAAAACTATGTGGGTCTGCCGATGGAACGCGTGGCGTAATAGAAAAGGCTCTGGAGTCGTGATGCAGGCAGCGAGTACCATTCCCGTTTTCAAACTGTATGGCGAAGATCAGGGCTGGCCAACGCCCGATCTTCTGCACTGTGAGTCCATACTCCAGCGCAGCCATCTTTATGAATGGCATATCCGCGTGCATCAGCACGCAGAGCTGGTGCAGCTACTGTATCTGCATAAAGGGCGGGCGGAGATTGAAATCGAAGGCGCGACGACCGTGATGACGGAGTCCTGTATTCAGGTGGTTCCGGCGCTATGTATTCATGGATTTCGCTTTTCGCCGGGTACGGAGGGCTACGTTTTGTCGCTGGCGCTGCCGCTGCTCGGAAGCCTTGAAAATCAGTTTGGCAGTCAGCTGGATGTGCTCGGCCAACCGCGTTGCGTGCCGGTGAAGAGCTCCCGGGGCCATATCCGGGCGCTGTTTACCGCTTTGCAAGAGGAGTACCGCGAAGATTACGATGCGCGCGAAATGATGCTTCATTCACTGCTGGGAGCGCTGTTGGTCTGGCTGAATCGGCAATATCAACCGCAGCTCATAACGGAGGACAAAGCGGAACGTAAGCGGAGCGTCATGCGTCATTTCTCGCGCCTTATCGAAAGCCACTATCGTGAACATATGCCATTAGCCGGGTATGCCAGGGAGGTGGGGGTGTCTGCGACTCATTTGAATTATTTGTGTCATGAATTTTATGGCTGCAGCGCACTGGGAGTTTTACATCAAAGGTTGATGCTTGAGGCGCGTCGCAACCTGCAGTACACCAGCATGACTATCGCTCAACTTTCTGATTACTTAGGGTTTACTGATGCGGCCTATTTTTCTCGCTTCTTTCGCCGCTATAGCGGTGAATCACCAAAAGTATTTAGGAAAAAAATAAAATAAATAAATCTTTATTT
>OKBS01000338.1_pt1 | contig 18982 bp, 26 predicted proteins | sample 1614331 | NCBI WGS metagenome assembly OKBS01 (sample SAMN04436927, study PRJEB24849) | human gut metagenome | biome: human gut; feature: NICU; material: stool | host: Homo sapiens | place: USA: Saint Louis, MO | collected 2012-05-31
GTGAACACCGTCGCCAGAAACCGGGGGATTAGCGCAAAGGTTATAAAAAGTACCCAGGCCGCCTGTTTTATGGCTGCTGATGGCGTTGAAATTGGACTGGCTGATGAGGTGTGTCCTCCTGACGCTGCGTTCAAAAACTTACTTGAAAAAACAGGAGCCTGAAATGGCAAAGAAAAAACCGTTTAGTTTTGCTCACCTTATGGGTCTTGGCGCTTCCGCTTCAGAGGAAGAAGAGGATAAAAAAGCCAAAAAAGCGAAAGCCCGTCGTGCTGAAGAAGAAGAGGAAGAGGAGACCGCAGAAGAGGAAGAAGAGGAAACTGCGGAAGAAGAGGAGGAAGAGACAGCCTCCGAAGAAGACGACGATCCTGAAGCAGAAGAAGATGAAGACGGTGATGACCCAAAAGAAAGTAAGTCAGCCCGACAGGCGCGTAGTGCAGAGCGTAAGCGCTGCGCCCGTATCTTCGGTAGTAAGCATGCAGCCGCGAATCCTTCACTGGCCGCGTCTCTGGCGTTCAATACCGGGATGAGTTCTGCAGCAGCAATTAACGTCCTGGCCTCTTCGGCTCCGGCAGCAGCATCAGCGCAGCCACCCCGCAAACGCTCTCTCGATCAGCGTATGCAGGAAAGCCACCAGGTTCGGCTTAACCCGGATAGTGGACGGAAAGAGACCGGAAAGTCTGCGCTGGTAAGTAAAATGACCGGCCTCTACAACTCCACAAGAGGAGAGAAATAATGGATCAGTTTGGTCAGAATGCGTTTGCGCCTGGCATGAAGAGCGCGCTGTTTATTCCGGATCAGCTTGTCGCTGGCACGCTCCAGCTGGTGACTGACACCGGGATCATTACGGGCGGTGCCTTTAAGCGTGGTACGGTCCTGGGCCTGGTGGCTGCCAGCGGGAAATACACGCAATGTGTGAAAACGGCTGAAGATGGCAGTCAGGTACCCGTTGCTATTCTGGTTGATGATGTTGATGCATCGTCTTCCGATCAGAACGGCGGCCTGTATCTGATGGGGGAATTCAACCAGCACCGAATTATTTTTGATAACTCCTGGACGACAGCTGACCTGAAAAAAGCGCTCCGACCGCTGGCTATCTTCCTGAAAGACAGTGACCAGGCACCTGTAACCACCTCCTGATTTCCCCCACGGCTCTCCTGACGAATGCTTTAACCGGCAGGGGCTGGCTCGTTTAAAATTTTTGCCAGCTACGGCTGGCACTATCAAGAGACTGAATATGGAAAATATTTTTGATACCAACGTGCTGGTGCAGGTTGTTCCTAACCTGAAAACCAGCCAGAACTGGCTGCTCGATCGCTTCTTCCCGAATGTCGTGACTTACGAGACTGAAGAAGTGGCGATTGATGTTGATGTCGGCCTGCGTCGTATGGCGCCGTTCGTCTCCCCGCTGGTGGAAGGTAAGCTGGTCGAATCCCGTAAATACCAGACCAATACCTTTAAACCGGCATACATCAAAGATAAGCGCGCGCCGGACCTGCGCAAACCTATCCGTCGCCAGATTGGTGAGCGTATTGGCGGGGAATATACCGCTGCCGAGCGCGAAATGCTGAACCTTCAGTTTGAAATGGCTGACCAGATTGACATGATCAACCGTCGTCTGGAATGGATGGCGGCCAGTGCGCTGGTGTCCGGGACCGTAACCGTCGCCGGGGAGGGCTATGAAACTAAGGTGGTGGATTTCGGTCGTGCTTCGGATCTGACCATCACTCTTAGCGGCTCGGATAAATGGCCACTGACCGTTGCAGCTGGCGCTACCAATACCCAGCCATCAGATGACATTGAAATCTGGCAGACTACTTTCCTGAAAGAGTCCGGCTCTGTCGCCACGGATCTGGTCTTTACGAATAAGTCATGGCGAGCATTCCGACTGGATACCACCATCAAGGATAACGCCATTACATTCCCGGCGCTGAGCCCGTTTGGTAACCAAATTAACGCCGGCCCACAGGCGATGAAGGGCGCAATTTATAAAGGGCGTTGGGGTAACTTTGACCTCTGGTTATATAACGACTGGTTTATTGACCCGCTGGACAACGTCGAGAAGCCCATGATCCCCGATGGCGCTGTCATTATGAGTGGGGCCGATCTGATGGGGACCCGCGCATTTGGCGTTATCTTGGACCCGGCTTTCAACTACGGTCCGCTGGCCTATGCGCCAAAATCCTGGGTGAAAGAAGATCCAGCCCAGCGTCTTATCCTGATGCAATCCTCCCCGCTGGTTATTCCGAGCCGGGTAAATGCATCCCTCTGCGCAACGGTGGTCTGATATGGCAAAACAACCTAATACCGGGCTGGCTGATGATCTGAATGCAGAAGGATCTGCCAAAGATGGCCTGAGTGTTGACGACCTGAATGCGGGCGATAACACCCAGGTAAAACAGCCTTTGAGCAAAACAGATGATGCCGAATCGTCTGTTGATGACGATGGTGGTGACGAAAAATCCGAAGACACTGAATCGCAGGAGTATGTGGTGTTGAAAGGGAATTGCATTCGTCATGACGGGGAGATGTACCGCGAAAATATGCGCATCCCTGTAACCGGCAAAGATGCTGAGCGTCTTCTGCAGTCCGGCGTTATTGCTGATGTTGATGTGCTTCGTAAGCGAGTTCTTGCTTCTCAGCCATCAGTTTCAGTTACGACAGGGTAATGACATGGGCGTGGACTGGGATTCTCATCTTCTGAGTCCGCTGCATGATGTCTTTGGCGAGGAGCACGAGTACCGTCCACGTAACGGTACTCCTTTTACAATTAACGGGATTTTTGACCGTGGTTATGCGCAGGTTGCTGAAAACCTTGATGGCGATTCAGAAATTAACACCTCCAGCCCGATGCTGGGTGTGCGCGATGCTGAATTTCGCAAGCTGGGTAAATCGCAACCTGCTGTATCTGACCGGGTATTTATAAAGACGGTCGGTGGTTACATCATCAATCAGTTATTTGTTGTGTCAAACGTCGAACCCGACAGTCATGGCGGATCTCGTCTTGTCCTCAATGTGGTAAAACCGCGATGAATGCAGCAGCGATACGGCAAATGGTTGTCACTGCACTAACCGGGACAACCAGCGCGGACGACCGCGTATTCTCACCACGCGACTGGACAACTTCACCTGATATGTATCCTGTGTTGTTGGTTCAGACGCCTTTTGAACAGAAAAAATCACAGGGGCGTAATACCCCTGCTTTTACTACCCTCACCACTGTCAGGATCACTGGGCGCGTTCAGGAGTATGACGGCGATACAGTGGATGATGGAGCCATGCGGGCAGAGCTGGCGCTTGAAAGCCTTCGCGAGCAGGTGGAGCGCGCGGTGATCAACAGCTACGAACTGACGCGGAACATTCAGAAATACGCGGAAGTTCGTTCAACCATCAATGTTGATTCAGACGGAGAGGCCCATATGGGGCAGCTTCTTTTTGAGATCGACATAGAGCATTACCAGGGGCCGGAAGATTTTTATCCTGTCCAGTCGGTTCCCCTTGAGGGCATGGATATTGCGGTCGACATGCCAGACGGCACAGTTAAACCGGGTATCAGCCTCAATCTTCAGGAGTAATCCATGTTTGTAAAGCCGAACAACGGGCTCAGCGTTCGCTGCCCCGTCAAGGGCACCCCATTGCCTAAAGAGGGTGCTGAAGTACCTGACAATATTTTCTGGCGTCGCCGTCTGAGCGATGGGGACGTGATCCTCTCTACAAAGGATGAGGGCGCGCCAGAGAAACAATCCTTACCTAAAAAAGCGGGAGAAAATGAATGACCGTACCTTTCGCTCGTGTTCCCGATAACCTGCGGGTAGGGCTTTTCTTCGTTGAGTTTGATAACTCAATGGCGAATAACGCCACTGCCACGCAGCGCACTCTGCTTATCGGTGGGATGCTCAGTACCGGCTCAACCCCCCCAGGTATTCCGCAGCGAGTTTCCTCTTCGGATACCGTCGGTGAGCTGACCGGAAAAGGGGGAATTCTGCAGGCCATGATGGCGGCGTATCAGAAAAATGATACCGCAGCCGAAGTCTGGATCCTGCCGCTGGAGGAAGACTCCGATTCCATGGTGGCTGCAACCGGCACCATTAAAGTGAGCAGCGCACCGACGGCAACCGGAGTGATCTCCCTTTATATTGCTGGTGAGCGCATTCAGTTGACCGTTGTAGCAACAGATACGGTGACAGCGATCGCCACCTCTCTGGCCGCGGCGATTAACGCAAAAACCACGCTACCTGTAACCGCCAGCGCGGCTACGGATACCGTAACCCTGACCGCGAAGAACCTTGGTGCTACGGGTAACGGGATCGACATTCGCCTGAACTTCCTCGGCTTACCGGGAGGTGAGTCGACACCTGCAGGCCTGGAACTGACGATTACTGCTATGTCTAACGGAGCCGGGGCTCCGGATATTACCGGCGCGCTGGCTAACCTGCAGGATCGGACATTCGATTTCATCATCAACCCTTACGACGATACAACCTCGTTGAATGTGATGAAGGAGTTCCTGTCAGACACTGGCGGTCGCTGGGCATGGGACAAGCAGCTTTATGGTCATTCCTTTGGTACCACCACCGGGACTTACGCCCAGCTCGGTACCAAAGGTGAGCTGCGCAATAACCAGCATGAGACCCTGCTGGGCGTAAATAAATCGCCGTCCCCTTCCTGGGCATGGTCTGCAGCTTACACCGGTGCAGCGGCGGTGAGTCTGCGTAATGACCCGGGCCGCCCGCTACAGTCGCTCGCTGTTCAGGGGATACTTGCGCCAGAACTGCAGGATCGCTTTGAGTTGACCGAGCGTAACAATCTGCTGTACAGCGGCATTTCGACATTTACGGTCGATGACGATGGCACGGTGCGCATTGAAAACCTGATCACCACCTACCAGAAAAACAGCTACGGCGATGCAGATGATAGTTATCTGGAAGTGGAGACGCTGTTCAGCCTGATGTTTGTGACCCGCTACCTGCGAACAGCGGTGACCAGCAAGTTTGGCCGCATGAAGCTTGCTGCGGACGGGACCCGATTTGCACCTGGCGCGGCGATCGTCACGCCAAACATCATCAAGGCCGATCAGATTGCCGAGTACCAGACTCTGGTATGGAACGGTTATGCACAGGATGCGGAGGCATTCGCAAAAAACATCATCGTCGAGCAGAACGCCAAAAATCCGAACCGCGTCGATGTGCTGTGGCCGGGAACCCTCATGAACCAGTTGCGCATTTTCGCGCTGCTCAATCAGTTCCGCACGCGGGCTGAATCAACAGGAGCTTAAACGATGGCAGGTGATACTACTAACCGCCTGGCGGGAACCGCCTATGTCACTGTTAACGGTGTGACGGTAATGGTGGAGGGCTCGTTTAAATACCAGGCTGCCACCGTAAACCGTACCACCCTGACAGGGATGGATGGTGTGCACGGATATAAGGAAAAACCTGTGGCGCCATACATTTCTGCCCGACTGCGTGACAGTGGCGGAACGAATGTGCAGGGCTTTAACCAGCAGACGAACGTCAACGTGATCGCCGAGCTGGCTAACGGGAAAACTATCATTGGCCGTTCACTCTGGACGGTCAACGTCCAGGAAGTGGAAAGCGAAGATGCAGTATTTGATGTTCGCTGGGAAGGCCGCGACGTAACGGAGAACTAAGATGGCTGAGATTGAACGCGTCAAAATTATTCCCTTAACCGTAGCGCTGGATGATGCCGCGGAGAAGACCACCTATACGCAACTGGAGCTGAAAGCGCCAACGCTAAGCCAGGCGGAGCAGTTTTATGAGAAACAGGCTGCGTCAACGTCGCTCGCGGCGATGCGCCTGCTTATTGCGCTGGTTTCCGGTACGCGTGAAAGCGTGCTGCAGCCGATGGATTTTCTCGACTTCCGTAAGTGTGAGGAGTATCTGCTCAGTTTTTTGACCTGGAAGCCCTGACAACCTGGCAGGAAATGGCCGCTGACGTCACTTTCTATTTCCGCTGGTCTGAGGACAGGGCGTGGGGAATGACCCGCGCCCGGCTGAAATGGTGGGTGGCGCAGGCATCCCGGATAAACAAGCTTAGGAAACCTGATGACGATGAGTAATTCTTTTGATTTTGAGCTGGTGGCCAGCGACCAGGTTAGCGAGTCTATAGACCGCATTAATGAGGCTGTCCGTGACCTGGAGCCGAAGCTAGATAAAACTAAAGAAGGGCTCAAGTTAGGCGGTCAGGAAACAGCCGACGGACTGAGTGGTTTTATTTCTCGCCTCGAGAATATGTCAAAGAGCGCGCGGGATAACGTGCAGTTTATTGGCGATATGGTTCCCCCACTGAAAATTGTGGGGGAGCTCACGGGTAAGATGGGTGCGCTGGGGTTAGCCGGTGCTGCCGGCTACGGACTGAAACAGGTCGCTTATGGTTTTCGGGAGGCATCCCGTCAGGCCTATAATCTTGATGTTTCAGCAAAAAATGCGGGAATGCGCGTTGACGATTTCACCCGACTTTCCGGGGCAATGCGTATTCTTGGAGCTGACAGCGAGAGCGCTAACGCATCGATAGAGGGTATTTTCAAAGCATTCAATGAGGCTGCCAGCGGTAAAAATGAGGGGGTTATGGCAGCGATGGCGCAAATTGGTGCGCAAATCCAAAAAAACAGCGATGGTTCAGTAAATACCCTTAAAACACTGGAGTCTATTGCAAAAATTTTCCCAACCTTGCGACCTGAACAGCAGAAGTCCGCCGCTGATGCACTTGGGCTGACGCCCGAATTGCTGGCGCTAATGCGTGACGGTGAGCGCATGAAAAAGCTGCTGGCGAAATCGGATGAATTTGGTCTGACTGTGGATCCGGCACTGAATCAGCAATTGAGTGAAGTGAACGGCACGATGAATGAGCTCAGCGCATCCTGGGATGGTCTGTGGCAACGTTCAAAAAACAAGGCACTTAAGACCGTTCTCTCGGATGGTTCAGTCAAAGACGGCCTCGAAGGTGTTACTGACCTGTTCACCAACGGTGATTTTACGGGCCTGTCTCATGCTCTCGGTTTTATCAACAGCGATGATGCTGCGAAGCTACGACGAATTCAGAATGATAAGGAGCTATATAACAGTTTACCCCGCAGTGAACGTGGACAGGTTGACGCGGGTTTCATGACTGATGCTGTAAGAAAGCGGTACGATGCAAATTACCGCGCGACCGATTCTGCGATTCAGTTGCAAAATGACATGGCTGCTATCAACCGCCCTCAGCCTGGTACAAATAGGGGGAATATCCCCTATAATCAGGCCAAAAATGATGCTATCGGATTCAGGAATCACAATCCCGGCAATCTTCGGAGTGCATCAAATTCAACGGGCACCAATGGTGGCTTCGCTACCTTTGCCAATGATGATGATGGCCTTGCAGCTATGGCACGGCAGTTAATGTTATATGGCGATCGTGGCAACAATACGCTTGAAAGCGTCATACACACTTACGCACCTCGCAGCGAGAATGATACCCAGGCATATATCGATTCCGTATCTGGCAGCACCGGCTATGCTGCGCAGGAACGTGTCAATCTACATGATACGGAAACATTAAAATCGGTAATGGCCGCCATGATCAAGCATGAAAACGGTGCGCAGCCATACAGCGATGAAGAGTTGGGAAATGCAATTCAAACAGCAATTTCTGATGATCGTTGGTCAGGTAGAAGAAATCCTGATGTACTCGCTCAGCAGCGGTATGACATCCTCTCAGGTTCGCAGATTGCTAATCGTGAAACCAGCATTCTTAGCGCTCCACAAGGGAAAAGTGATGAAAATGCACTGAGTGATAATCTGGCTCGCTCGATTAAAGAAGCTATGTCTGATCAGTCACTAAAACTCGAAATCACCATGGTAAATGAGAAAGGTGATCGCAAAACCTATAATGTCGAAAACAACGGAAGGATTACTACTCCCATGAACTATTGATATGTTTTCAAAGTTTCAGTTGCTGTATTATCTATAAAAGTTATTTTTATAGGTGAGAAACTATGCGTATAACAAACATGTTACTAGTTCTTGGTTTTATCCCATACATGGCAGTAGCAAGCCGAGGCGATACTATCTGTCAGACTTGGTTGAAAGAAGTGGCAGGTAACCAAATTACAACCCCTGCGATATCCGGAGATATACAAGACAAACCTGCTGACCTTGCTATTTGCTATCAAGGTAAGGATTATAGCCAGGATGTAGCTAAATCAACCCTCTTCAAAAAGTTACCAGGTAATGGACTAAGAGTTATATCGTCGTCGAATGTTGAAGGTTTTAGGGAGATGTATGTCTCTCTATATAACAGTATAACTAGTGAGTCTGTTATAACTCGTGTGGCTATTAATAATTATAATGCGTTAGTGGCATATCCTGGTGGTCTTGTAAGTCGTCAGCAGTTAAAAGGAAGTGATCTGGACGGGTATTTTGTTTTTATCCCATCATATATAAAAGATGCCGTCTATTTTAACTTTATCGAACCGTCAAATGTGCGAGTTTATAAATTTCACCATATCCCCGGCTATGTTAATAGTGCCGCTGATATATCAAAAGTATCTGATTCATACGGTGAGTGGGTCAAGAAAAATGGAGACATAATTGTTTCCAAGGATGAAATCATCGAAGGAAAAGGGCGAGTGGGGTATGGAGCAATTATTACTCCGGATGGTAAAGAAAAATGTAAGTTCGATTCTGGAATAAAAGCTTGGGTTCTTACGGCGCTTGCTTCTTGTGAATAATGTGAAAAATAATGTTGATAACAAAGACCGCCTTCGTGGCGGTCTTTTGTTTTGGAGATATGATGCCGTCAATTATTCAGGATGCAATAACTTCTCTTTTGGGGGGAGATGCCAGCGATGACTGGCAGGGGCAGTTACGGCCCAGCTCATTCAGAGGCGTGCCATTTGCAATTGTTGCTGAGGAAGGGAGCCACGGTCGACGCCAGGCGGTACATGAATATCCCTACCGTGATACAGCCTGGATAGAGGATATTGGGCGGGCAACACGGCGATTTGTTATTCGCGGTTTCTTGATCCAGAACAGCCAGGTTTACGGCGGCGGCGATGCTATCACACAGCGCCAGTCGCTGATTGAAGCCTGTGAACAAAAAGGTAGCGGTACGCTTGTTCATCCGACACTGGGCGAATTAACGGTTTCCATCCCTGAGAATGGTTTGCGTATTTCCGGGTCGATGGAGAACGGGCGAGTATTTGAATTTACTCTGATGGCAATTGAATCAGGGCTTAAAGTGTTTGCTGTCACGGGCAGTACCGTTGCAGGCACCACGGTGAAAACCAACTATCTGAAACTGGTAAGCACTGCTGTGCTGAGTACGATTGCCAGGGTTAAGAGTGAAATCCGCGGTGTCACACAGGCTATAAACACCATCAGAGGTACGGTCACGTTCTGGACTAACATGGTTGACAATACCATCAGCCAGGTAACGAATCTCAGCAATGTCCTGAACTCCACGTTCGGGAATACCCGGTACGGACGTTACAGTAAAGGCTCTGTGGGCGGTAGTTCCTCTGCTGTTGCTGGCAAATCGTCAGTTGCTGATGTGGATGATGAGAGAGCACTGGCTGACAAGGTAACAGCCCAGTCGGTAATGGACCGGAAAAATGTTACCGACAGGTCGAGCCAGCTTAGCAGCTCCAGCACACCTGATGAGTTTGTCCAGGGCGTCGCCGACGTGGTAAACGCAATTCTTAACAGCGCCGGCAGCGTTAATGACCGAATCACAGCGCTTGAAAAACTGGCTAATTCAATCAGCACGGAGTATCAGCAGTCCGACAGCAGCAAAGCGATTTCGGCGACCATGAACACGCTGATTGTTGTGCTATGTACTGGTGCCATGACCAGTGCCGCTGCGGACTCCAGACCTGCCAGTACAGACGAGGCAGAAGAGTTAACTCAACGAGTTTCTGTGCAACTTGATACGGCGCTGGTTCTGGCTGGAGACCGCGCTGACGATGATATGTATAACGCGCTTCTCGCCGTCAGATCGGCATTCCTTTCCACGATGAGTGAGCGTGCTTCTGGTCTGAGCGAGCTTCTGCAGGTTACTACCGCTCAGCCGCTTCCGGCGCTGACGCTGGCAAACCGATTATACCAGGATGCCACCCGTGCAGATGAACTGGTGCAGGAAGCGCGCGTACCGCATCCGGCGTTTATGCCGACAACCATGAAGGTACTGAGGCAATGAATGCAGACAGCGATCTGGATGTTGTTTCTTTGACGGTCGACGGCAAAATCATCGAGGGGTGGGATTCTGTCCGGGTAACGCGGGGTATTGAGCGTTTTCCCTCTGATTTCGATCTTGGGCTAATGGATTACTTCCCTGGCAACGAAGATCGTCAGCTCGTTGAAGAGGGAATGTCCTGTGAAGTTCGTATCGGAGATGATCTGACACTGACGGGATATGTTGATGACTGGGAACCCGCACTATCGCGCTCCCGCCATGAGGTCCGCGCCACGGGCAGGAGCAAATGTCAGGACCTGGTGGATTGCTCAGCCGAGTGGCCTAACAACGTCATTAATGCCAGTAATGCGCTTGAAATTGCTTCTCGCCTGGCATCCTACTACGGTATCACCGTAACCACGGATGTTGATGAACTTGTGAAGGTACCCCAGTTCACTCTGAACTGGGGTGAGTCTCCGCAAGAAGTCATCGATCGGGTGGCCAGATGGTCTGCTCTGCTTTACTACGATCAGCCCGATGGAAACCTGTTACTGACCCGGATGGGAACACGTCGTGCGGCGAGTGGGATAGCCGAAGGGGTAAATGTCGAGCAGGCATACTACCGCAAATCGATGGCTGACAGGTTTTCAGATTATGTCGGTGTATCAATGAGCGTTTCTCCAATTGCAGGGTATTCGCCTGATACGGCCTATGACGCTGTGACTCTGGCAACGGCGAGAGATCCGGAGGCCGCCCGCATGCGGTACCGAAAACATATATCGATTGTGGAAAGTACCCTGTTGGCTACTCAACAGGCACAAAGTGCGATCGACTGGGAAATGAACCGGCGGTACGGACGTTCAAAACAGCTCTCGGTAACCATCGATTCCTGGCGGGATAAAGACGGGAAACTTTGGGAACCAAACACATTGATCCCCGTTGATCTTCCCACCTTACGGTTGCCGGAGACTGAATTGCTACTGGCAGAAGTCACCTATATGCGCGATGACTACGGCACCCATGCACGCATGACGCTGATGCCGCCTGAAGCATTCGCCGTTCAGCCATATGCCTTCTACCAGAACCTGGCGGGATTCAATACATGAAGCAACTATTTAAACATGCAGCGACTAGGATCGCCGGCATGCTGGGGATTGGCCGGATCACGGCTATGAAAGATGGTGGGGTGGTGCAGTCAATCCAGTACCAGACTCCGCTGGAGGTGGCCAGCGCTCCGCGGATGGCAGAATTTGGCTTTTCATCCGGCCTGCCGTCAGGGACTGACGTGGTTCTGGCTTTTATTGGCGGTGATCGTTCCAGCGCGGTGGTAATTGCGTCCAACCATCAGGGGTTCCGTCATACAGGCCTGAAAGCGGGCGAAACGGTCATGTATAACCAGTGGGGCCTTAATATTCTCCTGACGGAGAAGGGGATCTTCCTGGATGCAAATGGCCAGAATGTTGAGGTCAATAACGCCACTAACGTGACCATCAATGCCAGCCAGGGGATCCTTGCAAATACCCCGATCCTGAGGTGCACGGGTGACATTGTTGATAACTGTGAAACCAATACCCGAACACTGAAAGAGCTGCGGGATGCACATAATGACCATGATCATGTGGTTAAAAATGCCCAGAGTGGCAATGACAATATCCGCAGCCAAAAAACAGAGGATCAGGTGACATGAGTGACATCGCTTCATTCTGGAATGTGGATGAGATGTTTGCTGACTGGCAGAAAGGGCTGGGTGAACTCACCACGGGGAACGATTTACAGACTGCAATACTGGACAGCCTGTTTACCGACAGGCTGGCGCGCGCTGACGATGATTATGAGGATAGCGATCGCCGCGGCTGGTGGGGGGATTCCGGGGAGGAATCCCAACTGGGATCCCGGCTGTGGCTGCTACGGCGGAAAAAACTGACCCCGGATGTAGCAAAAAAAGCGGAGGAATACTCGAGTGAAGCGCTCAACTGGTTAAAGGTTGATGGCGTTGTCAGCGAGGTTATTCCTGTTGCAAGGATCGTCCTGCCTGACCGGCTCAATCTCATTATCCGCTATCAGGCACCGGGGAAGGACTGGCAGGAATTCAGGTTTTACTGGATATGGGAGCAACGTTAATATGCCGTTTAAACGACCGACGCTGAGCGAACTCCGCGACGGAAACCGGAAATTTATGCAGGCGGAGCTTGAGGATGTTGGTGCGCTCCTGCGCTTCGCGAACCTGAAGGTACTGGCTGACATGGATGCGGGGATGGGGCATCTGCATTACGCCTACCTTGACTATATTGCCCTGCAGACAAACCCGTTTACCTCTACCGATGAGTATCTCGCCGGGTGGATGGCCCTTAAGCAGGTATTCAGAAAACCAGCTGCAGCGGCGAAGTCGCCTGCGGTACAGGCTAGTGGCAGTGTTGACTGTATTATCCCTGTTGGCTCGATCATTAACCGCGGGGACGGATACCAGTACCGGACGGATGCAGATCTTAAAATTCAGGCAGATGGATTTGGTATCGTCGCGGTGACGGCCATACTGCCGGATATTACCAGTGATGTAACGGGTGGAGGCGCGCGCGGTAACGCTGATGCCGGGACCATAATGACCCTGGACGCGAATATTGCTGGCGTGGATCCACAGGTAACGTTACTGTCCGCTGCGACCGGCGGAGCCGATATTGAAACGGAAGAGGATTTTCGCAGTCGTGGCTTGCTGGCATGGCAGAATCCGCCTCAGGGTGGAAGCGACGCCGATTATAAAAAATGGGCGCTTGAGGTTTCGGGCGTCACCCGCGCGTGGGTAAAGCGGCGTCTGAACGGGGCCGGGACCGTTGGCGTGTATATCATGTGTGATCGGAATGACAATGGTGGGTTTCCGGTCGGTACCGACGGAATATCCCAACTTGAGGACTGGGGGGCTGTTAAAGCCACCGGAGACCAGCTCGCTGTCGCCGACCACATCTATCCGCAGCAGACAGACACTGCCATTGTTTTCGTATGTTCCCCGATCAAGAAAGTCATCAATATTGAAATCTCTGGGATCAAAAATGCCGACAGCACCACAGTTCAGGGGATAAAAGACGCGCTGACGGCGCTGTTTTTTGATGAAGCTAACCCTGATGGTTCTGGGAAAGTTTACCTCTCTGATATTAACGGGAGTATCGGCGGTGTTAGCGGCACGACGGGCTATATTCTTAACTCTCCGACGGCCAATATCACCTTTGCTGTTGGCGAAATTCCGGTGCTTGGCGGGGTGAATTTTGTATGAGCCTCTTTTCAAAAAATGATTATGCCGGTGCGCTTGGTGCGCTGCTACCGACGGGCAGGGCGTGGCCCCGGTCGCAAAGAACGGTACAGGCTGCGGTATTACGGGCACTGGGCAGCGCGTTTCAGCGTTCTGACAGCGATGCGCAAAGCCTGATTACCGGCGCTTTTCCGCCTACAGCGACGATAATGTTGCCAGAATGGGAAAGCTCTCTTGGGTTACCAGATGATTGTGCGATTGGTGAATCTGGTGGCGTCAGCGATCGCCAGCGTGCCGTGGTGGCAAAGTTAATCAGCACCGGCGGTCTGAACCGCGATTATTACATCCGGGTGGCTGCAGCTCTTGGTTATACCATCACTATCACACAGTTCCGTCCCGCTATGAGTGGCATGTCAGTATGCGGTGATGCGCTTAACGGTGACGAGTGGCCATTTACCTGGCGGATAAACGCGCCACAAACAACAATCAAGTATTCGTTTGCTGGCACGTCCTACTGCGGCGATCCGCTCGCATCTTGGGGCAATAAACAACTGGAGTGTTCAATCAACAAAATTGCCCCATCCCATCTGAACATCATTTTTAATTATTCATAACTGATATTTCCCCCTCTGATTTTATCGCTTAACACTAAGTGAGGATTAACTATGCTCCGAATCGGGCAAGTCGAAGCTACTGCAACGCAGGATGGCAAATATACTGATGGAAGTGTTGCTGGTGGTATTGCCGCAACGAGGCTGCGGGCCGCAGCGTTTAACGCCATGCAGGAAGAGTTAGCGCATATTGTAGAGTCGGCAGGATTGGCGCTCGACATTAACGATATGACGCAGGTTTTAAAAGCAATTCAAAAACTGACACTGAGCCGTATAAACCCATTCGCTGATATCAAATCAGATGGTGCAGCGGCGATTTCTACGGCTCTCGCAAACCTTGGTTTAGGAACAGCGGCAACAAAGAACGTTGGCACCGGCTCCGGCCAGATTCCTGATATGTCGAGTTTCAATACAGGAAACACTAACTCATTCAGGCTTCCTACAGGTCATTTTGTCCAGATTGGATCAGGGCAAACCATCAGCGGTGGATTCACGCAATCCTACCCGACACCGTTTCCGAATATTTGTCAGGCGTTGGTAGGCGTCGTATACAGCACTCTGGGAGTTCGTGCGTTTATTGCAACTAACACATCTGATCGAACAGCTGCGAACATGAACGTAGTCGACCAGAATGGCAACGGGATCAATGTGACAGTCGGCTATATAGCGATAGGACGTTAACTATGAAATCAGTTTACTCACCATCCGAACACGTAATATATAACGCCACTTTTTATGACGATTATAAGCGCGCAGGGACCTGGCCCGCTGATGGGGTCGAAGTAAGTGACGAGGATGCCGCTACGTTTAATGGTAGCAATGAGCCAACTGGTAAAATGCTGGATTACCAGAACGGCGCTCTGTGCTGGGTTGACCGTCCGGCCCCTAAGCTGACAAAAGAACAGCTTATAGTCCAGGCGGAGCAAAATAAATCTCAGCTGCGCACAGCTGCGGATGAGGAAATTGCGTGGCGGCAAGATGCCGTTGATGCTGAGATAGCAACGGAGGATGAAACCGCTTCTCTGGCAGAATGGAAGAAATATCGGGTGCTGTTGATGCGCGTTGATACTTCAAAAGCCCCCGATATTGTATGGCCTACACCTCCGGGAGTGGTGGCCAGTTAATAGCATCTGGCGCGGTTTCTGTATCTATCACAGTGACCGCGTCAATATAGTCCATCCAGGCATTAAGTGATGCCGTTTCGTCAGTGGTCAATTTGCGGCCCATGAGCAACTTCGTCTGCCAGACGACGATTTTGCTTGCGGCATAATCAAGGCGGGATTGTTTTTCTGCTTTAGCTTCAATGACCAGCTCCGCGTGTGTTTTTTCTGGTTCAGGCGGTGGAATAAATTCTTTTCCGTCGTATGACCAGCCAACGCTCGCAACGGAATCATCATTCAGCTCGACGGTAACAAATTCAGAGAAGAGTTCCCCTTTACCATTCCAGGACACGAGGTTTTCAACAACACCATCTTTTACCAGTGCATACCGCTTTATCATTATGCAAGCTCCCATAGAATAATAAGCCCATCACCACCTAATCCACCCGTAAAACCTCCGCCAGGGTTATTGGTACTGTTTGCGCCACTACCTCCCGCCCCATCTTTAGCATTAATGCCACTTCCACTGCTTCCACCTATACCAATGGGGCCCGGTGCAAACCTGCTGGATGCGCCATTGCCCGATACTGAGTTTCCTGGGCTCGTGTACAGGGCGTTACCGCTCGTATCCCCCTGAATGGATTCGATTAAAGTCAATGGCGTTGTTCCGGCATTTGTGACATTACCGCCCAGGAGACCACGTGATTGCACCGGCGATGAGCCAGATGAAGTCCCTGCAAGGGTTGAGCCTGTTCCGCCTGCGCAAGTTACACCGCAAAATGACGTGCTTCCCCCAACAGTGGCAGAATTTGATGTCGATGCGTGAACCCCGACGGTGTAATTGAAGTTAGTGATATCGCTAATCTTTACAAGGAATTTGGCGTAACCACCTGCTGACCCTCCAACGGCAATACCTACAACGCCGCTTCCCGTCGCTGGGGCGTTCCCGCCATTACCTCCGGCAGCCTGCAATTCAACAAGAGCATATTTGGCTTCAGGCGAGGGGGTGTATACCCCCGATGCCGTCAATCGCATCGGCGGTGCAAGCAGACGACCTACAAATCCATCGCTATCTCCCAAACCAACGTTTTTGAGAATGACCATTCTGCTCACCAGTGGCATGCTTTCTGCATTTTGCAGGGGATAAAACAATGCTTATTGGTTACGTGAGAGTGTCAACAAATGACCAGAACACCGCATTACAGAGAAATGCGCTCGATAGCGCAGGATGTGAACTGATTTTTGAAGATAAGATAAGCGGAAAGACCTCGGAGAGGCCGGGGCTCAAAAAGGTACTCCGTATCTTGTCGGAGGGAGACACGCTGGTGGTCTGGAAACTCGATCGGCTCGGTAGAAGCATGCGGCATCTTGTCGTTCTGGTGGAGGAGCTGCGGGAGCGAGGGATAAATTTTCGCAGTCTGACCGACAGTATAGACACGTCTACCCCGATGGGGCGATTCTTCTTTCATGTTATGGGCGCGCTAGCAGAAATGGAAAGAGAGCTCATTGTTGAGCGTACCCGTGCAGGATTAGCAGCTGCGCGAGCAGAGGGGAGGATAGGCGGCCGCAGGCCAAAACTGACGGATGAGCAGTGGGCGCAAGCAGGGAGATTGATCGCTGCAGGGGAGACGCGCCAGCGAGTGGCAATTATTTACGACGTAGGCGTTTCGACACTTTACCGAAAATTTCCGGTAGGTAGTGGTTAGACATGATGCAGGCCGCCGGTGAATGTATAGGCTGGCAGCCTGCACAATTTTAAAGTCCAACCTGGCGAACGGTCGGGAACTCTGAAACCAGCCACATATCGGACTCTTGCAGAATCGTTATTCCCCCCTAGATGCTCGAACTTTTTCATCGATCCACGCTTCCACCTCCGTTGATACCCATCTTACTGATCTGCCTATTTTTATTGATGCGGAAATTCACCCGCGTTCATCCAGTTGTAAATGGACCCTTTTTTGAACCCAACTTTGCGGCAAACCTCTTTCAGGTCCATAAAATATATGTTCAACTTACGTTCTCCTCGTCAGAAATGTGTGCGGGTTATGGAACATCCAAAATTTCAAATAGAGCCAAATAAGTGGGTTACCGAGTCGGTATTGATGATAGTGACTGGCCTACGCTCAGGAACGATTGAGCGAGCAAGAAAACAGTCATGGTTGGTCGGAAGAGAATATCTTCATATCGCCCCTGACGGCATACCAAAAGAGAATAGCGAGTGTATGTACAATCTTGAAGCCATTAACCGATGGATAGAAGGGCAAGCTAAACGGCAGCCGAAAAAATAGTATCCACCAAAATTATCGCACAAATGATCTTACTGTAGGCCTGGCTGAACAATGGAAAAGCTAACATTGACACGAAAGGAGGTCGCTGAGCTACTTGGAGTCTCAAGGGGCACTGTGACGCGATGGGTTTTAGAAGGAAGATTAAAGGCTTACCGTATTAGTGATAGTCCCAAGTCCCCACTTCTGTTTACACGCGAGGATTGTATGGCCGCATTGCAGGCTGTACCGGTTGAACCTGTGCGGCTGAGAGAAAGAGAAGTGAAGCGCGAAAAAGAAGAGTATTTCTCTCTGCGTCAGAAGGACGCGAGTAAGGAGCTGGATGCTCTTCTGAAAATTAGGACAGGTAAGGACAGGAAAGCTGAGTGAACACCCAGCGCGGTGGCCGGGTTGGGGATATCATTTTGCGTCGACTATAAAAAGCCTATTAATCTGTCCTTTCTTTACAGTTGCTTTTGCGGTAATTGTAAAGATTGAAGATACATCTCCCTTAGTGGAAATGTAGGCACTCAGGGCATTGAGATAAGGATTATTCTTCTTGCTTGCGGCGGGGTCACTAATATCAGATGTAATTCTCTTCTTGGATTCGTCACCATCTAAAATTATTTTTGCCGTCATATTTTGAGCATCAAATTCAGTAAGATAAGCTCGGTACTCCCTGAGACCAAGAACCTCATCATCGTCAAGCTTGTCGATTTGAGCCTTGTCTTGCTCATCTACTTTTACCAGACAACCATCAATGTTGGTAGCAATGCTTATCTGATCGCATGTATTGCCTATAGGAGAAACAGCCTGCCTAACTGATGGGCGTAACTCCACGGCCATCTTATCAATCACTGAGATCAATTTATCGATGGTTCCTGCATCCTTGTTTCCTAGTGCCTCAATGGCTTTTTCAAGAACCTGCTGTAGAGCCTTCATTTCATCTTTCTTGTTGGAGTTTCTCGCAAAAATGTACTGAAGTATTGCACCCAGTATAGTTGCAGCGATCCCCGAGAACAACTGGTTCTGGGTAACAAAGTTAAGGGCAGCATCAAGAGTAAAACAGTTTGCTCTAGCCTCTCTGGCATAAACCTTAACTTCCTGATATGTAACTAGTTTGCTGTACTTTTGTGTTGCAGAAAAAGATGCGGCAGTAGAAAGAACCTTAGAAAAACCCTTAAGCGACTCGCCAAGACAATTCAAGTCTATCTCATGGTTTAATGCGTCCTTACCGTCATACCTCAATGATATTTTTATGTCCTGCAAAACACCGTCTTCCATAACCATGCCTCTAATTGTTTATGCCTACCACCAAATCACTCGGTTCATCAGCTCAATGAACTATCACCCAAACGTCTCGTCAGGCCACTGGCTGGCTATAGCTGATGATAGTAACGCGAAAGAGATAGTCTGATAACCTGGATTTTTATCAGGCTTTTCGTAGTTATCCTTCTACTAGCCACATATCGGATTCTTCAAACATATCCTCCAGCATGCGGTTGAGCTTTTCCCGATCGCTTTTGCTGGCATCGCTATTCAAACCGTTCGCCTGCATCGGCTTCACCCTCACTTCGGCATCAGGGAAAATCTGGTGCA
>OKBS01000440.1_pt1 | contig 15200 bp, 13 predicted proteins | sample 1614331 | NCBI WGS metagenome assembly OKBS01 (sample SAMN04436927, study PRJEB24849) | human gut metagenome | biome: human gut; feature: NICU; material: stool | host: Homo sapiens | place: USA: Saint Louis, MO | collected 2012-05-31
ATCCGGTTCCCAGACGTCTTCACGACCGGCACCGAAGCCAAACGTACGGAAACCGGCATTTTCCAGCGCCACGTTGCCTGCCAGCATATAGAGGTCGGCCCAGGAGATTTTTTGCCCGTATTTTTGTTTTACCGGCCACAGCAGGCGACGGGCTTTGTCGAGGCTGACGTTATCCGGCCAGGAGTTGAGCGGTGCGAAACGCTGCTGGCCGCGGCCCGCGCCGCCGCGCCCGTCAACGGTACGATAGGTACCGGCGCCGTGCCACGCCATACGAATAAACAGCCCGATATAGCTACCCCAGTCCGCTGGCCACCACTCCTGAGAATCGGTGAGCAGGGCGCGCAGATCGGCCTTCAGGGCCGAGTAGTCGAGCTTCTTAAACTCTTCGCGGTAGTTAAAGTGTTCGCCCAGCGGGTTTGAACGATTGGAGTGCTGATTCAGCAGATCCACCCGTAGTTGATTTGGCCACCAGTCGCGGTTGCCGGTGCCACCGCCCGCGCTCTGGGTGGGCGTCGCCGTCTCGGCGTGGAAAGGGCATTTCCCTGCCGACGGGGTATTCGAAGGATCGTTTGACGTGCTCATATCAGGCTCCGTTTGCTTTTGTGAATGCCATTACGATATACACTGCTACCAATAAGCGATATTTGAATGAGTCTACGGATTTAATAGTTATTTCCGTTCAATGCCTTTGTAAAAACCGAACATATATCATTGTTCAATGATTGATTGTTCAGTATTGACTCAACCACAATAGTCGTAACATACGCGTAAAGGAATCGTTAAGACATCATCCCCGCCAGCGAAGACCGATTGTTTGAGTTACGACAATTTTAGTGCGTAAAACGGCTTAGCGCTGCCAGTATAAAGGCGTACCAAAAACGTCGATAAAATAGTCTATTACCGCACGTACGTTTAACGAAGGATGACGGGCGTGAGGGTAGATCGCCGACACCGGCGAGGGGCTGCTGCCGATCGCCGCGCTGTAGTGAGGCATCAGCTGAACCAGCCTTCCAGCCCCCATGGCTTCATTGACCATCCAATCGGGAAAGAGCACCACCCCCATGCCTCCCAGCGCAGCGGTCAGCAGCGCATCGGCGTTATTTGATGCCAGCCGCGGCGTTTGCGGATAGTGAACCCATTCTCCCTCCGCGAGGCGGAACAGCCAGCGGTTAGGTCCATTTGAACCGCTGTAGACCAGCGTGCTGTGATGGCGAAGATCTTCCGGTTTCTCCGGCGTGCCGCAGCGCTGCAGATAGTCCGGAGCCGCAACCAGATAGTGATGCTGCATACCCAGTACTCTGGCATGAACGCTGGAGTCCGGCAGGCTGCCGATGCGGAAAATCAGGTCGGTCGCTTCGCGGTGCGGATCGATAAAATCATCGGTCAGCGCCAGCGCAATTTGCATCTGTGGATAGCGCTGCGTCAGCCCCGGCAGCCACGGCGCGATATGGCGCTGGCCAAAATAGACCGGGGCGTTGATCCGCACCAGTCCACCCGGCTCAAGACGACGGTCCTGCAGGTCGCGCCTGGCAACGCTGAACCGTTCGCCGAGCCCTCTGGCATGTTCGGCAAACAGGCGTCCCGCTTCGGTGGGAACCACCGCCCGGGTATTACGATAAAAGAGCTGCTGGCCGAGCGCATCCTCAAGCTGGTGAATGACGCGCGACACCATCGAGGGCGAAACGCCTTCCCGCCTCGCCACCACGGAGAAACTCTGGCTGTCATAGACGGCGATAAACAGCTGTAGCGCCCGAAAATTTACATTACCCGCATCGCTCATTAATGCAATATCCGCAAAAGTGTTTCCCTGATTGTATCGTTTTTCACATTACTTCGCTGCTTTATGCTCTGCCACCCAATCAATAATCGGATATCAACGATGCAGTTATTACTTATTTTTCTTGTGATTGCCGGCGGCATGGGGTTATCCGTGGAAGCCGGACTACTCGGGCCGCTTGCCGGTCAGGTAGGGGACCTGTGGGCCACTTTCAGCATTTTTAGCGTCGGGAGCGCGCTAACCTTTCTGCTGATGCTGCTGTTTGGCCCCAGGCAGGGTCCCTCGTTCTTCTCCTTACCGGGCTGGCAGCTTACCGGGGGCGTACTGGGGCCCATTTACGTCGTCATCTTAACCATTGCCGTACCGGTTATCGGTATCGCCATGACGATGATCGGCATTCTGGCCGGTCAGGTATGCAAAAGCCTGCTGATTGACCACTACGGTCTGTTTGGTTCGGCAAAACGTAAAATCGATGGACGGCGGGTTATCGCGCTGCTGTTTATCATCGTCGCCCTGATTCTGATCGCCACAAGCTGAGGAGTTAACATGAGTAGCATAATGATTTTGCTGGCGCTGGTCGGCGGCGCGATGTTGAGTATGCAGGCGGCGATTAACGGCCGTTTGGGCAGCCAGGTGGGCGTATTTCGCAGCGCGTTTCTCACGTTTGCGGTGGGCGCCTTGATCACGGCGCTGCTGATTTTTTATTTTGCCCCCCATCAGTCGACAACGCTGCTGGATGTGCCGAAATGGCAGCTGCTGGGCGCATTTTGCGGGGTTCCCTATATCGTAATTATGGTGGTGGCGGTGCAGCGTATCGGTACCGCGACAGCCACGGTGGCGGTGATTTTTGGCCAACTGGCCATGAGTCTGCTGATCGATAATTTTGGCTGGCTGGGTAACGACGCCATTGCCTTTTCAGCGGGGCGGCTGGGGGCCATCGTCTGTCTGGGGCTGGCGCTGTTCTTTATTTACCGCTCCAGCGCGGCGGCAAAAGCTGAAGATTAAGGAGAGTTAGCCCACCTGTTCAGGTGAGTTGCCGCGCATCGCCAACCGCGGTCATACTGTTCGTCACCCTGTGACTGGCGCTTTAGACAGGTACTGTCGGGGAGCATGGGTATCGCCGCCGCGCGCCTGGGCATCACATCACTTTACCGGAGATACGCTATGCCTGAGATACCGTCGCTGCTGACCTTCGCGCTTGTTGCCCTTGGCCTGGTATTGACCCCGGGGCCGAATATGATCTATCTGATTTCGCGCTCGATTTGTCAGGGAAGAAGGGCCGGACTGGTCTCCCTCGGCGGGGTGGCGCTGGGGTTTGTGTTTTATATGCTGTGCGCCGCGTTCGGTATTACCGCACTGATCTTCGCCGTCCCCTACGCTTACGACGCGTTGCGCATCAGCGGCGTGGTCTATCTGCTTTATCTGGCCTGGCAGGCGGTAAAGCCCGGCGGGCGCTCGGTCTTTGCGGTGCGCGACCTGCCTGCCGATAGCGGCCGTAAGCTGTTTGTGATGGGCTTTATTACTAACCTGGCGAACCCTAAAATCGCCATCATGTATCTCTCACTGCTGCCGCAGTTTATCTCGCCCGGACACGGCAGCATCCTTGCGCAGTCGCTGGTGCTGGGAGGGACCCAGGCGCTCATTAGCGTAGCGGTTAATGCGCTGATTGTGGTGATGGCCGGGCAGGTGTCGCTGTTTCTCGCGGGGCGCCCGTTATGGCAGCAGTTTCAGCGCTGGCTGATGGCGACGGTGCTGGCGGGGATGGCGGTGAAAATTGCCTTCGAGGCGCGGAAGTAATCGCTGCGCCCGGCGGTGCTACGCTGCCGGGCGCAAGGAATGGCTTTAGGCTCCTGGCCCTATCAGCTGTGAGCGGATCGTCGCCTCCGGCATCATCTCCAGCAGGCCGTTGCTCAGCATCTCTCCCGCCTCCTGCAGCGCGCTAAGCGGCATTTCCGGCAGGCTTTCAAGAATAAACCACATCCGTGGACTCTCCACGCTCAGACGAGTACGTACTCCCTGTCGCCAGTTCCAGCGTCGGCAGGTCACGCCGCGATCGTCGCCCCAGACCACTTCTCCCGCGTCGGGATATTCGTGAACGATCTGCCCCTCTTTGACGGTATCGAACGGTTCGCTGCCGTCCGCGAGCTTGAGGTGCGGGGCGCCAACGTAAGCCGCCAGGTTTTCGCCGCCGACCGGCACGGCGTAGCGCAGGCTCACCGCATTATAGAGATCGACGATGGGATCGATCGCAGCCATCTCGCCATCGCGCAGCACCCGCCTGCGCAAGGCTTCCGCCGAGCAGGGCGTCCGCTTGGGTTTTGCGCCAAAGGCGCGGAATACCTCGTTCCAGGCCTGCAGGTGCGCCTCCGCCCACTGCGGCTCGCCGGCGATAACCGCCTTGCAGGCGGAGCGGAGCGCATCGGACCCGACCAGGGGGGCGCGTACGGCGGCGGAAACGACATCAATGCTCAGGGCGCGAAAGCCGGGGGCCAGCGCGGAGACCTGCGGGCTGATTGACGGTAATACGCTATTCATTGGATAATCCTGTAACGACCATTTTAAAGCATAATATCGACCGATGACCAATGAAGTCAATATAACGACCGACGCGGGCGCCGATGCCGCCATGATTAATGAAGCCGTTGCGGCGCGCATTAAGCGCTACCGGGCGGAAAAGAAGATCTCCCTGGATGAGCTGTCGCGACGCGCGGGCGTCAGCAAAGGTATGCTGGTAGACATTGAAGCCTGCAGGGCCAATCCCAGCATTGCGCTGTTGTGCCGTCTGGCCTCGGCGCTGGGCGTTTCCGTGGCCGATTTTGTCAATGTCGCCACCGCGCCGCCGGTAAAGGTGATTGCAGAAGGCGAGATTCCCACGCTGTGGCAGGGCGAGCAGGGCGGCAAGGCGCGGCTCCTTGCCGGTACCAGCGGTCCGGATATGGTTGAGCTCTGGCAGTGGAGCCTCAATCCGGGAGAAATGTTCACATCGCCGGGGCACGGGGAGGGGACGACTGAGCTGCTTTTCGTGACCGAGGGCGCCTTAACCCTGACGGTTAACGACGGGGTCTATCTGATTCGAGAGGGGGATTCCGCCGTCGCGCGTACCGACGCCCCGCATAGCTACGCTAACGCCGGGGATAAGATCGCGCGATTCACCATGACGGTGAGCGAAAAAGCGCGCTAGCAAGCGTTTCCCGGCGAGCGGCTATCGTCCCGACCGCTCGCCGCCTTCACGCCATACGCACCAAATCCATGCAATGCCCCATCATCACTCCCCATTTTTGGGAGCCGCGGCGGCGCCTGCCGCCGTAGGGCTGATTTTACGCGCGCTGCGCGCCTGGCATAGACCTTGCACACTCCTGTTTAGAAGGCAGCGCAACAGACAATTGAGATAACACAATAGCTGGCTAGGGTTCCGGTTCACTCAGGTGAACGTCTGGTCCGAGAGCTGGCGACCTCTGCGAGGTTACACGGCGGGACAAAAGCCCGGGAGACAGCAGCACCGTTGGGTGTCGCGCTGCCCCCGTTTCTCGTGCTAACCAGAGGTCCACCATGAAGACACCGCCGATCCTCCGCTCTCTTATCCTGTCGCTGGCGCTGCTGGCCAGCGTCCCCTCGTTTGCCGCCGTCAAAAAAGAGTTCAACATCTGCTGGACTATCTATGCCGGATGGATGCCCTGGGGCACCATCAGCAACGAAAAGATCATCGATAAATGGGCCAGCAAATACGGCATCAAAATCAATATCGTTCAGCTTAATGACTACATCGAATCCATTAACCAGTACACCGCGGGCCAGTTTGACGGCTGCACCATGACCAACATGGATGCCCTGACCATTCCGGCGGCGGGGGGCGTGGATACCACGGCGCTCATTACCGGCAGCTACTCCGACGGCAACGACGGCGTGGTGCTGAAGGGGGCGGATAAAAAGCTCAGCGATCTGAAAGGCATGGCGGTGTATCTCCCGGAGCTTTCGGTATCGCACTACCTGCTGGTTCGCGGTCTGGAAAAAGCCGGGCTGCAGGAAAAAGACGTCAAAGTCGTCAATACCTCGGATGCGGATATCGTCTCGGCTTTTGGCACCAGCGGCGTACGCGCGGCGGTGGCCTGGAATCCGCAGCTTTCGGTTATCAAAAAGACGCCGCAAACCACGGAGGTCTTTAGCTCTTCGCAGGTTCCCGGCGAGCTGATCGACATGATGGTGGTGAATACTCAGACCCTGAAAGATAACCCGGCGCTGGGTAAAGCCCTGACCGGCGCCTGGTTCGAGATGATGGCCAAAGTGCAGGCCGGAGATACGCAGGCGCTAAGCGCAATGGCCGCCGATTCCGGCACCGACCTCGCCGGCTACCGGGCGCAGCTAAAAACAACCCATCTCTTCTGGACGCCTGCCGATACCCTGACGTTTATCTCCTCGCCGGCGCTGGCAAAAACCATGCAGCGGGTGGCGCAGTTCTCTTTTGATAAAGGGCTGCTGGGAGAGGGAGCGCAGAGCGCTGACTTTATCGGCATGACCTTCCCCGGCGGCGTCACCGTCGGCGATACCGCCAACAGCAAATTGCGCTTTGACGACAGCTATCTGAAGCTGGCCGCGGCGGGGCAGCTGTAATGATTGACCTTGGGAGTCCACGCCATGCGCCACATTAACCGCTATCCCCGGCAGGGTATGCGCCTGACGCTGATGCTATTGCCCTTCGTCCTGATGATCGCCGCCTGGTTTATCGGTTCGGCGGTGCGGCTGGAAGCCAACCCGCAGGATAAGCTGCTGCCCGGCCTGTCGCAGATGATCGCGGCCATCGATCGGATGGCCTTCACCCCGGATAAACGCAGCGGCGAGTATCTGCTGTGGGCCGACACGCTGATTAGTATGAGCCGCCTGCTGATTGGTCTGGCGCTCTCGTCGCTGATTGGCCTGGGCATCGGCATCGCCGCCGGCGTGTTCCCGATGTACCGCGCGGCGCTGTCGCCGCTGATGACCGTGGTGTCGATGATCCCGCCGCTGGCGATCCTGCCGGTGCTGTTTATCGTCTTCGGCCTGGATGAGCTATCAAAAGTGATGCTTATCGTCATTGGCATTACGCCGATGTTGGCGCGCGACCTTGAACAGCGGGCGCGGGAAATCCCGGCGGAGCTGTTTATCAAAGCGCAAACCCTCGGCGCCAATAGCTGGACGGTGGTGCTGCGGGTAGTGCTGCCGCAGCTGCTGTCGCGGCTGATAACCTCCCTGCGCCTGCTGCTGGGCTCCGCATGGCTGTTTTTGATCTCCGCCGAGGCCATTTCCGCCACCGCCGGTCTCGGCTATCGCATATTCCTCGTCCGCCGCTATATGGCGATGGATGTGATTATTCCTTACGTCATCTGGATAACCCTGCTGGCATGGCTGATGGATCTGGCTCTGCGCCAGCTGCACAAAGCCTGTTTCCCGTGGGCGGAAGGAGGCCGGGCATGAGCTTTATCGACATCAAAAATATCTGGCAGGAGCACGGCGACCACGTGGTGCTGGAGCGCATCAATTTGCAGGTGAAAGAGGGCGAGTTCTGTTCGATGGTCGGCGCGTCCGGCTGCGGGAAGTCGACGTTTTTACGCCTGCTGCTCGGCCAGGAAAAGCCGACTCGCGGGGAAATCACCCTCGACGGCCAGCCGCTGGCGGCGGAGCCGGACCGCAGCCGCGGCGTGGTGTTTCAGCGTTATTCGGTTTTTCCGCACCTCAACGTGCTGGATAACGTCGCCATTGGCCTCGAACTCCCGGCGTCACCGCTGTTTGGCCGGCTGTTTGCCGGCAGGAAACGCGACGCGCGCGAACGGGCGCAGCGGATGCTGGAGAAAGTCGGGCTGGGGCACGCGCTGAATAAATATCCGGCGCAGCTCTCCGGCGGGATGCAGCAGAGGCTGGCGATCGCCCAGGCTTTCGTCATGCAGCCGCGCGTACTGCTGCTTGATGAACCCTTCGGCGCGCTGGATCCCGGTATTCGCAAGGATATGCACGGGCTGCTGCTCCAGCTGTGGAGCGAAACGCGGATGACGGTATTTATGGTCACTCACGACCTCGCGGAGGGCTTCAACCTTGGCACCCGGCTGCTGGTTTTCGACAAAGTGCGCATCGATCCGCAGGCGCCCAACGCCTGGGGGGCGCGCGTTACCTACGATATTCCGCTCAATGAAGCGCGGATGTCGCAGATGACCACCGGCAGCGACAATAACGTTTACGCATTAAGGAGATAGTTTGATGACCGCACTTTTTCACTCATCCCCCAGCCTGCGCGAAGAGCGGCTACCCGGCGGGGCGCACACCTCATTGATTTTGCGCAAAGGGCAGATTCTGCGCCTGACCGATATCGACGGCGGAGCCAACGTCAGCATGATGATGCTGAATCCCCATGAGAAGAGTGAGCGCCTGAATCTGCCGGATACCCTCAAGGGGCAGCACACCGCGCGCCTGACCGCCGGGCACTGTTTCTACTCCGATATGGGGCGCGTTCTGGCCGGGATTGTTGCCGACAGCTGCGGCTGGCACGACCCGTTCGGCGGGATACTCAACGCCGACGAGACGCGTGAAAAATATGGCGCAGGACGCTACCAGGAGCTGCGAAACGGCTTCTACCGCAACGGCGTCGATAACCTGCTGGTTGAAATGGGTAAATGGGATCTGGGCCTGGAGGACCTGCTGATGGTGGTTAACTTCTTCAGCAAAGTCACCGTCGATGAGGATGGCCGTTTTCAGTTTATTTCCGCCAACAGCCGCGCCGGAGATTACGTTGAGCTGTTTGCGCCGATGGATGTCCTCATGGTGCTGACCGCGCTGCCGCATCCTCAGGACCCTGCCGCTGAGTACGCCCCGCGGCCGATCCAGCTGAGCTGGTACCAGGCTGACGATGCGCAGGCGGCCGCGGAAGCGCTCTTTACCCGCGATGAAAACCAGCGCGCGTTCCTCAACACCCAACTTTTTGCCCTGTAAGGAGGCTGCGATGACCCTGATCGCCAGTAACCGTCGTCCCGAAGATGCCGTCTATCGCCATGTGATCCCGGCAGGGGAACCCTGGCTGTTTGAGGTACAAAAAGGGCAAACCCTGCGCCTGCTTGACCTCGAAGGCAACCAGGCCATTGATACCCTGTTTTACAACGCCGATAACCCCCGAGAACGCTACGATCCGCAGCGCACGCTGCGCCGCCAGGGCAATGCCTATCTGACCACCGGCAGCGTACTCTATTCCAATCTGGGCAATCCACTGCTGACCATCGTTGCCGACACCTGCGGTCGCCACGATACCCTCGGCGGCGCCTGTGCCCAGGAGAGCAACACCGTGCGCTACGCCCAGGATAAACGCTATATGCACAGCTGTCGGGATAATTTCCTCTGCGCCTGCCTGCACGATGGCCGCCTGCATAAGCGCGATATCGGCGCCAACATTAACTTTTTTATGAACGTCCCGGTGACGCCGGAAGGCGGTCTGACCTTTGAGGACGGGATATCGGCGGCGGGGAAATACGTTGAGCTGCGCGCCGAGTGCAACGCCGTGGTGCTGATTTCCAACTGTCCGCAGTTAAATAATCCCTGCAACGGCTGGAACCCCACGCCCGCCGAGGTGCTGGTATGGAACTGACCCGCTGGCAGCGCTGGCGTCTGCTGGCCTTTCGGCTCTTCGCCGTCCGCGCAGACCGCCTGAACAGTACGCCGACGCGCAAACCTTAAGCGCCGGTTCACCCCGGGGACGACCTCAGGGGAACATCGAATTATTGCGGGACGACCCGCGACCCTGTGAGTTCCGCTTATGTTTGATACCTTACTGATTGCCAACCGCGGCGCCATCGCCTGCCGCATTCTGCGCACCCTGCGCGCGATGCAGGTGAAGGGCGTCGCCGTCTATTCCGAAGCCGACCTGAGTAGTCTGCATATCCGCGACGCGGATGAAGCGTTAAGCCTCGGCGACGGCCCGGCGGCGCAAACCTATCTGGTGACGGAGAAGATCCTTGCCGCCGCGCAGCAGAGCGGCGCCAAAGCGATCCACCCCGGCTACGGCTTTCTGTCTGAAAACGCGGCCTTCGCCGAGGCCTGCGAGGCGGCGGGGGTGGCGTTTGTCGGCCCCACTCCGCAACAGCTGCGCACCTTCGGCCTGAAGCATACCGCTCGCGCCTTAGCCAAATCCGAGGGCGTGCCGCTGCTGGAAGGCAGCGAGCTGCTGGCCGACAGCGGCGAAGCCTGCCGGGCGGCTGAGGCGGTGGGCTATCCGGTCATGCTCAAAAGCACCGCCGGCGGCGGCGGAATTGGCATGCGCGTCTGTCGCGACGCCCGTGAACTGATTGAGGCGTTTGCCGCGGTGCAGCGGCTGGGACAAAACAACTTCAGCGACGGCGGGGTATTTCTCGAAAAATATATCGAACGCGCCCGCCATCTGGAGGTACAAATCTTCGGCGACGGGCGGGGAGAGGTCATCGCGCTCGGCGTGCGCGACTGTTCAGTCCAGCGGCGTAACCAGAAAGTGATTGAAGAGACGCCCGCGCCGAATCTGCCTGACGGGATGGCGCAGGCGCTATGCGCGGCGGCTATCGCGTTGGGTAAAGCGGTGAGCTACCGCAGCGCCGGGACGGTGGAGTTTGTCTACGACAGCGCGGCGCGGCAGTTTTATTTCCTCGAGGTAAATACCCGGCTTCAGGTCGAACATGGCGTCACGGAGCAGGTGTGGGGCGTTGACCTGGTGCGCTGGATGATTGAGCTGGCGGCGGGGGAACTGCCTCCGCTACCTGAGCTGGCCGCCGGGTTACGGCCCCAGGGCCACGCTATCCAGGCGCGAATTTACGCCGAAGATCCGGGGCGGCAATTCCAGCCTTCTCCCGGACTGTTAACGGACGTCTTCTTTCCGCCGGCGGACGGCGCAGCCCTGCGTATTGACCGCTGGGTGGAAGCCGGGTGCGAAGTCCCGCCGTTCTTCGACCCGATGCTGGCGAAAGCGATCGCCTGGCGCCCCAGCCGCGATGAGGCTATCGCCGGCCTGGCGCAGGCGCTGGCGGAGACCCGCCTGTACGGCGTAGAAACTAACCGCGTGTACCTGCAACAAATTCTTGGCTTTGCACCCTTTACCGAAGGCGAGCCCTGGACCCGCTGCCTTGAGCAGCTGCGCTACCGCGCGGCGACCGTGGAGGTGCTGAGCGCCGGAACCCAGACCAGCGTGCAGGACTATCCGGGACGTTTGGGGTACTGGGCGGTGGGCGTACCGCCGTCGGGGCCGATGGACGATCGCGCCCTGCGTCTCGGCAACCGCCTGCTGGGCAATGCCGAGGGAGCGGCCGCGCTGGAAATCACCCTCAACGGGCCGACCCTGAAATTTAATACCGACGTTCAGGCGGTGGTGTGCGGCGCGCCATTGGCGGTGACGCTCGATGGCGTAGACCAGCCGCTGGACTGCGTATTGACTATTCCGGCGGGGGCGACTCTGAAGCTGGGCGCGATAAGCGGCGCGGGGGTCAGAAGCTATCTCTGCCTGAGTGGCGGCATTCAGGTACCGGACTATCTGGGGAGTAAAAGCACCTTTACCCTCGGCCAGTTTGGCGGCCACGGTGGACGGGCGCTGCGCGGAGGCGACGTGCTGCATCTGGCGCCGCACGCCGCCGCCAGATGCGGGGATCAACTACCCGCCGCGCTACGCACGGCGCTGGCTGAGGTGCGGACGCTGCGGGTGATTTACGGCCCCCACGGCGCGCCGGAATTCTTTGCGCCGGAATATATCGCGACGTTTTTCGCCACGGAGTGGGCGGTCCACTTTAACTCCAGCCGCACCGGCGTGCGCCTGATTGGCCCCAAGCCGCTGTGGGCCCGCGACAGCGGCGGCGAAGCGGGGCTGCATCCGTCGAATATTCACGATAACCCTTACGCGGTGGGCGCGGTCGATTTTACCGGCGATATGCCGGTGATCCTTGGACCGGATGGGCCGAGCCTCGGCGGTTTTGTCTGCCCGGTCACGGTGATTGAAGCCGACCTCTGGCAGTTAGGCCAGCTCAAGGCCGGGGATAAGGTACGTTTCGTGGCGGTGGATTTACCCACCGCCCGGCGGCTGGCGGAAGGGCGGCGCGCCGAGCTGGCGACCCTAAGTCACCAGGCGATAGCCTGGCAGCCCGTGCCGCTGACGTCGCCTGTCGTGATGACCTGCGGCGAGGCGGACAAACGCCTGGTGGCGCGACTCTCCGGCGATACGCATCTGCTGCTGGAAGCCGGGGAGCCGGAGCTGGATCTGGTTCTGCGTTTCCGCATTCACGCCCTGATGCAGGCCCTGGAAGCGCAATCAAGAGACGGCGCGATCGATATCACCCCGGGGATTCGCTCGCTGCAAATCCATTTTCAGCCGGAAACGTTGCCCCTTGAGACGCTGCTGGCGTGGGTGCGCGGCGAGTGGTCCACGGTCTGCCTGAGTGACGATCTGCAGGTGCCGACGCGCGTGGTGCATCTGCCGCTCTCCTGGGACGATCCGGCCTGCCGCAGGGCAATCGATAAATATATGACCACCGTGCGCCAGGACGCGCCCTGGTGCCCGAGTAATCTGGAATTTATACGTCGCATCAACGATCTGCCCGATGAACAGGCGGTATGGAATACGGTATTTGACGCCAGCTATCTGGTGATGGGGCTGGGCGATGTTTATCTCGGCGCGCCGGTGGCGACGCCGCTTGACCCGCGCCATCGCCTGGTTACCACCAAGTACAGCCCGGCGCGCACCTGGACGGCGGAAAACTCGGTCGGCATCGGCGGGGCCTATCTGTGCGTCTACGGCATGGAGGGGCCCGGCGGCTATCAGTTCGTTGGCCGGACTCTGCAGATGTGGAATCGCTATCGCGAAGTAGCGGATTTTGCCGGCAAACCCTGGCTGCTGCGTTTCTTCGACCAACTGCGTTTCTATCCGGTTTCGGCCGAAGAGCTGCTGCAGATTCGCCGCGATTTCCCGCTCGGACGCTACCCGCTGCGCATTGAGCACAGCACGCTGCGGCTGGCGGAATACCAGCAGTTTCTCCGCCGTGAAGCGCACAGCATCGGCGCGTTTCGCGAGCATCAGCAGCAGGCGTTTAACGCCGAACGCGATCGCTGGATAGCCAGCGGGCAGGCCCATTTTGACAGCCAGGAGAGCGCCGTGGATGAGGGCGGAGACGCGCCGCTGCGGCAGGGCGAACAGGGGGTGGAAAGCCCGATTTCCGGAAACCTGTGGCAAGTACAAACGGCGGCAGGCAGCCGGGTCCGCGCGGGGGATGTGCTGGTCGTGCTGGAGTCGATGAAGATGGAGATCCCGCTGCTGGCCCCCTGCGATGGCGTTATTCAACAGGTTCACGTGCAGCCGGGCAGCGTGGTACGCGCCGGGCAGCGGGTGGCGGTGATTATTGAGGAGAAGGCATGATGCAGCAGACGTTTGATTTACGCCTGGCAACCCTGGCGGAGCGTTATCGCACCGGTAAAACCACACCGCGCAGCGTGCTGGCGGACATCCGCCAGCGGGCGCAGGCGCTGAACCCCGAGTTCCGGTTGTTTATCCATATTCTGAGCGAAGAGGAGCAGGAGCCATTTCTGGCGGCGCTGGATGGCCTTTCGCCGGCCGCGCTGCCGCTGTACGGCGTGCCGTTCGCCATCAAAGACAATATCGATCTGGCGGAGATTGTCACCACCGCGGCCTGTCCGGCGTTTGCGTATCGGGCGGAGCAGAGCGCGACGATTGTCGCTCAGCTGATTGCGCTGGGCGCCGTGCCGGTCGGTAAAACCAATCTCGATCAGTTCGCTACCGGCCTGAACGGTACCCGATCGCCGTACGGTCGCTGCCGCAATAGCTATCATGCGGAGTATCCCTCCGGCGGTTCCAGCGCCGGTTCCGCGCTGGCGGTGGCGCTGGGCGTTGCCAGCTTCTCGTTGGGCACGGATACCGCCGGTAGCGGCCGCGTCCCGGCAGGGCTGAATAACCTGGTGGGTCTGAAGGCCAGTAAAGGGCTGATATCCACCGCAGGGGTGGTCCCCGCCTGTCGTACGTTAGACTGCGTGACCTTTTTCAGCCCCACCGCCGACGAGGCCAGCCAGCTGCTGGCGCTCGTCGCACAGTGCGATCCGCAGGACGCCTGGAGCCGCCGTAATCCTCAGTGGAACAGCCGTCAGGCGTTCGGCAGGCCGTCCGCGGGGTTTCGTTTTGGCGTTCCGCGCGAGCTCAATTTCCTCGGCTGCCGCGCAAGCGAACGCCTGTTTTCCCAGGCCCGGCAACGGCTGACGGCGCTGGGCGGGGTGGCAGTTGAGATTGATTTCACGCCGTTTCTGGCGGCAGCCCGGCTGCTGTATGACGGGCCGTGGGTCGCCGAACGCTACGCGGTGGTCGGTCCGCTGATGGCGCGGCAGCCGGAGGCGGTGCTGCCGGTTATTCGCGACGTGCTGGCAAAAGCGCCGGGCACCGATGCCACGGCGACTTTTACGGCGATCTATCAGCTACAGCAGTACAAAGCCCGGTGCGACGCGATACTCGAGACCCTGGACTGCGTGCTGACGCCAACCTATCCGCGCCCGGTGACGCTTGACGAGCTGGAGGCGGAGCCGATCGCGCGCAACGCCGATCTCGGGTACTACACCAACTTTATGAACCTGCTGGACTATGCCGCGGTGAGCGTGCCATGCGGATTTATGCCGGACGGATTGCCTTCGGGCGTCACGCTGTTTGGCCGGGCCTTTACCGACCAGTATTTACTGGGCCTGGCCGATGCGTTTCAGCGCGCTGAGCGGCTGCCGCTGCCGGGCGGAGCGCGGCTGGAGACCCCGCCGCCTGAACGCGTCGCCGGGCATGACCGAATGGCGCTGGTTGTTTGCGGCGCTCATCTTTCTGGCCTGCCGCTTAACGGCCAGCTGCTGGCGCGGGGCGGTCGGCTGCTGCAGGCGACCCGCAGCGCGCCCCACTATCGTTTATACGCTCTCGCGGACGGCAAACGCCCGGCGATGGTTCGCGCCGATAGCGGCGGGGCGTCGATCGCGGTTGAAGTGTGGGAGCTACCCAGCGCGGAGGTCGGTTCGCTGCTGGCGGCCATCCCCGCGCCGCTGGGCCTGGGAAAAGTTGAGCTTGCCGACGGACGCCGGTTAGCGGGCTTTATCTGCGAAGCCAACGGATTAGGCGAAGCCACGGAGATTACCGCCTACGGCGGCTGGCGCGCCTGGCTGGCACGCTAAACTACAACCCCCTCCATCAAGAAGCGATGGAGGGGGTTAGTGACAGTGTCACATTAAATTTCTAACATGCTGAAACATTTCTGCCAGATCATTAGCAACCTTTCGGTAGGGCTCCCGCTGCGATAACGCTATTCTTCCCCGCTTTTCCCTTTTCAGGCACTTTGTAACCCAGGTAAATGACCGCTAATGTCCCTAATGAGAGATGAAATTCGCGACCATTCAGCGGAAAAGATGCTATTTATCCGCCGTGCCGTCA
>OKBS01000477.1_pt1 | contig 14184 bp, 10 predicted proteins | sample 1614331 | NCBI WGS metagenome assembly OKBS01 (sample SAMN04436927, study PRJEB24849) | human gut metagenome | biome: human gut; feature: NICU; material: stool | host: Homo sapiens | place: USA: Saint Louis, MO | collected 2012-05-31
GATAACTTTCGAGGTTATCCACATTTTTTCTCTTTTAGTTTATAAAAACTGAAAAGTCAGTAATTATCTATATAAAATAGACTTTTATTTTTACTTATTCACAGGTTATACACAAGTTATTCACAGGAATAATAGTTTTTTCCACAGCTTTTACAATGGTTATACACATTATTCCTAAAGTTATACACATTTATCGCAATAGTTATTCACAAGAGGCACGTCATGCAATCATTTGATTTAAATAATATATGGGAGCATATATTGCAAGAGGCGAAAAAGAATATGCAACATTTACCTGACGCATTGTATTTGCGCGTCACGTCATCGTTGATTCCCATGTCTCTCGAAAGTCATTCAATCCATATTGGGGTCATGCAAACATTTGTAAAAAACTTAATCGACCAGCAGCCGCAAATTAGCAAGGCTTTGCAGGATGCGATTACTACGGTTATCGGTTCCCATCGAGATATGGTGTTATTCGATTTCAATCAAGAGAGTGTAGATACTACCTTTGTTGATGAAAGTCTCATCGATACGCCAGTTGTGGCACCACCATTGCCTTTACCACCTATAGTAGAGGAAAAGGCTCATCAAGAGGAATTTTACACTCCAGTCTATCAAGATCCTGTCTATATCGACCGCGCACCAGCGCCTGTGGAGATTCCAGACGAACCAATGGTAACGACACCAAAGAAATCTACAGAAACAACGCCAACATTACAGTCTGACAATGTACCTGTGGATTTATCGTTATCTAATCTCAATCCGGCGTACCGTTTTGATAACTACGTAACAGGTAATGCCAACCGTATACCATTTGGGGCTGCACAAAATGTAGCTGAATTTCCTGGTGGAGACTATAATCCGCTCTTTATATATGGTCCATCGGGCCTCGGCAAAACACACTTGATGCACGCCATCGGTAATGCTATCAAGGAAAATCATCCACATATGAAGGTCATGTCTATTACGAGCGAAAACTTTATGAATATTTTCGTCGAAACATTACAGCGCAACCAAGGTAAATTGTTCCGCAACACATTCCGCAATATCGATGTGCTCATGATTGACGATATTCAGTTCCTTGAAAGCCGTGAAAGTACGAAAACTGAGCTATTTAATACGTTCAATGAATTATTAAATAACAACAAGCAAATCGTTCTTACCTCTGATACGATGCCAAACGATATGGAGCAATTCGAAGATCGTCTTCGCTCTCGTTTCCAAGCTGGTTACATTGCCACAATGGAAAATCCAGATTTAGAAACGCGCATCGCCATCTTCAGATCACTACTCGAACGAGAATATAAAAAGAATCGCATTATTCGTATCGATAATGATTCAATCAACTATGTAGCGCTGCAATTTAGCGAAAACGTCCGCGTATTGCAAGGTGCTTTCACCAAGCTCATCGGTACAGCGTCTATCGATCAACGTCTCGAATCTATCGACCTTGAATATACTAAACACGCCTTGGCGGGCCTCGTTCATACCGAAGAGGTGAATATGGTTAATATTGAAAGCATCCAGAATTTTGTAAGTTCTTATTTCAATATTAAAAAGCAAGACCTACTCGGCAAGAAACGAAAAGCCCAATTCGCATTTCCACGGCAAATCGCCATGTATCTATGCCGCGATATGATCAATGAAAGCTATCCTCAAATCGCAGCAGCTTTTTCTCGTGACCATACGACAATTCTCCATGCGTACGATAAAATAACGAAGGAAATTGAAAAAAACGAAGAAACTAAACGAATGGTTGCAGAAATTAAACAGAAATTAACAACCTGTGGATAACTCTGTGGATATATGGTGAATAACTTTGTGGATATCCTAAAACTCGTACTTTGATGTTAATATGTGGATAAGTAGGTACAAACTATCAACATAGTTATACACAACTCATAATTCACACAGTTAGTGGCGCCAAATCACTTTTACACATATAAACAGGCCCCTACTATTACTACTACTAAAACTAACAAACAATCAAAAAACCAGTAGAAATAGATCTACCGTAGAATATCTATAGAGCATCTACGATAGTAAACATTGAATATTACAAACAAAGCAAGTAATTATTAGTGCTTTTACAATATATAAAAATCATAAAGGAGTAACATATGCATATTACATTCCCAAAAGCAAATCTCCAAAAAGCAATCAACGTATTGCAAAAGGTATCTCAAAATAAAACAAGTTCCAACTTACCAGGTGCTATTTACATAACTACAAAAAATGGTCAAGTAGAATTGCAAGGTAACGACTTTGAACTTGGTATCCGTTTAACAATTGACGGAGACATTAAAGAACCTGGTACTTTAGTAGTAGGTTCCCGTTATTTCCAAGAATTAATTCGTAAATTACCTGGCGATACTATTGAACTTTACAAACCAGAAGATGGAAATTCTTTGACAATTACATCTGGATCTTCCGAATTTAACCTTGTTACATTACACCCAGATGATTTCTCCTTGGTGGAACAAATTCACGACCAAGATCATGTAAACATCGATAGCTTTGCCATGAAAGAACTCATCGATTTAACAAATTATGCAGCTGCTACTGATGAAGATCGTCCTGTATTTACCGGTGCTCTTCTTGAAATCAAAGAAAACGAAGTGACTATGGTTGCTACCGATACACACCGTATGGCTGTTAAAAAAATTACCATCGATGAACCAGCAACGACTCCAATGCGCGCTATCATCCCTACAAAAACGTTAGCTGAAGTATCTCGTTTATTACCAACAGATAATCCAGCTATGATCAATATCATTTGGAATCGCACACAAATCGTATTCAATTTTGAATCTATTTATATTATTTCTCGCTTAATTGAAGGTACATACCCTGAATATGAAAAGGTAATTCCTTCTCAATTCGATTCTAGTGCTGTTATCGACCGCCGCGAATTCGCTGGTGCCGTTGATCGCGTATCCTTATTGGCTAAGGATATCAGTTATAACGTAATTCGTTATGATTGGTCTGAAAGCAATGTAACATTATCTACTCAAAATACTGAAATTGGTATGGCAAAAGAAGATGTAGTTGTTGAATTTAAAGGCACACCTTTTACAATCTCCTTTAACGGTCGCTATATCTCTGACATCTTGCGTCACAGCACAGGAGACAATATTCACTTGTTCTTAAAACAAAATGGTCCTGTTGTCATTCGACAAGACAATAATCCGAACTATACATACGTAGTAACACCAGTTCGCACGAATGCTTAACCTTTATCACTTTAGGAGAACGTTATGAAAGAGCAACAGCAGGTACCCATTCATACGGAGTACATTCAAATTGATCAGTTGTTGAAGTTAGAAGGCATCATTGAAACAGGTGGTCAAATTAAATCTTTCATCGATGAAGGCATTCTTACCTTGAATGGTCAGGTCGTAACGGAAAAACGCAAGAAATGCCGCGTTGGTGATGTGATTTCTTGTGAAGGTCTTGATGTAGACCTCGTGATTACACAAGAGGAGGCATAATCGGTGAGAATTGACTCACTGCAGTTATTTCAGTTTCGTAATTATAAGGATGTACAGATACAGTTTAATCCTGAGATTATCGTTCTGCACGGCACCAATGGGGCCGGTAAGACGAATATCCTAGAATCGATTTATGTTGGTACGATTGGTAAAAGCCATCGTACTAACGATACTTCTGATATGCTCATGTTTAATGCCGAAGAAGCAGGCATAGTTGTAAAATTTGAGAAAAAAGATACGCCTCAAAAGGTAAATATTAAATTATTCCGCCAAGGGGCTAAGGATATTCGTTTAAATGACACAAAAATATCTCAAAAAGAACTGATTGGTACATTGAATACAGTTATCTTCTGTCCTGAAGACTTACAGCTCATCAAGGGGACTCCGTCTGGACGTAGGCGTTTCCTCGATATGGAAATCTCTCAGACCAGTGCTACATACTATCATCAATTGATGCAGTACAATCGGCTGTTACAGCAACGAAATGCAGTCCTAAAAGAATATAGAGGAAAGAATACTATTCCTCTTGAAGAATGGGATTTGCAGCTAGCAGATATGGCGAGCTTTATCGTAAAGAAACGATTAGAGAGCTTAAAGAAAATCAATTTGCTTATTGATTTGATGAATCGTAAATTGACAGGTGGCCTTGAGAATTTAACCATTGGTTATGAACAGCCGTATATGGACAATGGTTCATTGGAATATACAAAGGAAGGCTTTTACGAACGCATCAAAGCAGCGTTGCCTCAGGATCGTCATCGTTTAAGCACTAGTGTGGGCCCTCATCGCGATGATTTACGATTCTTTTCCGATGCTATGGATTTAAAGAAATTTGGATCGCAAGGGCAGCAACGAACCGCTGTATTGTCCTTAAAGTTGAGTGAGCTTGAGTTTATCAAGTCAGAGGTAGGAGAATATCCAGTACTTCTCTTGGATGATGTATTGAGCGAACTTGATGAGTCGAGACGAACGAATTTATTGCAGTTTATTCATAAACGAATTCAAACATTTATTACCACTACAGATATTCACGATTTTAAAGATTTGAAATCCGTTCAATTTATTTCTTGTGAAGGGGGACAGGTTCAGTATGGACAGCCTTGATCTTTGTTTACCAAAGGCCTTAGCAGAACTGAATTTACTGGAACAATATAAATTAAATACTCTTGTTCACAAGTGGCGTGATGTAGTAGGTGATGTTATCGCAGATCATACAAAAATTGTGTCCATCAAGCCTCCAGATATGGTTATTAGTGCAGATAATTCCATGTGGATGCAGGAATTACAGATGCAAAAACGTCGTATCATCGAGGCTATCAACAAGTATTATCGTCAAGATGTAATCACCGATATTCGCTTCATCATGAAACGTCAGAGCTATGTGAAAGTAGAAAATAACACGTCTCTCACGATTCCTGATGAACAAATTATTACAAAACGTATTAACTTTGTAGATATCGTGCTTTCAAAAGAAGACGTAGACGCCATCGATACATCGTTGAAACAAACGGATAACGAAGCATTAAAAGCTGCTTTCCGGAAAATACAAATTACGGCTCGAAAGCGAGAAATTTATTTAGAGCAGCAGCATGGATACCATCGTTGTAAACGATGTGGCATGCATATGAAATCTAAAAAGGAAATCTGTCCAATCTGTGAATATGAATTGCATCGAAAACATATTAAGGACATTAAGTCTGTGATTAGAAAATATCCGTACTTTAAATATAGCGACTGTCAGCAATTTATACAGTGTACTTTTACAGACTTTGCAGAAGCGATGCGGGAATCCATATACTTTTACCTGGATAAGATTTATAAAGGATCTATCAATCGCCGTCATATGTTTATGGTGGCCATGCTCATTACCCACAAAAAGCCTGATGAGTTGACGGATCAGCACGTCATCAATTTGTGTAATAAATATCGCTCTAAGTTCCTTGCTGAAGAGGAACAGCGCAAAATCGATGCCCTTAATGGGACATTAGAAAAGTAGAGGGGGCATTCTTATGTACGTTCATATTGGAGATACCATTTCCGTGCCCATAGAATCCATTATCACCATGGTGCATGCTAAGGGTGGAAAGTCCCATAAAAGTCCTATTCATCACTATGAAACGCTAGAATATATCGCCATGGTGCCAGAGGAGCAAATCAAGACATATGTGGTCACAGATGATTGTGTGTATGGATCTGGTATCAGTATTAAGACTTTAATGAGACGGATTGATGAGTTTTATAGTATAATAAAGAGATAAAGTTTAATCCTGTACATGTTTTGTTACTTTATTTCAATCAAGTGCAGTATGATAGATTGTTAGGAGGAGTTTGTTTCATGCCTGAACAAAATTATGGCGCTCAGAATATTCAGGTTCTTGAGGGTCTAGACGCGGTGCGTAAACGCCCAGGGATGTATATTGGTAGTACGTCTGCTCGTGGTTTGCATCACCTCGTATACGAAGTTGTAGATAACTCTGTGGACGAAGCGCTTGCTGGTTACGCTACACATATCGAAGTATCCATCAATCCAGATAACAGTGTTACCGTTGTCGATGATGGTCGTGGTATTCCAACAGGGATGCATGAATCCGGTATGTCTGCGGTAGAGCTAGTATTAACGAAATTGCATGCCGGTGGTAAATTCGGTGGTGGCGGCTACAAGGTATCTGGTGGTCTTCACGGCGTAGGTATTTCCGTAGTTAATGCATTGAGTGAATGGACTAAGGTTCAAGTATCTCAAAATGGCATTGTCCAAGAGATTTCCTTTGCTCGTGGTCATAAAACTTCCGAGTTGCACGAAATTGGTAAGGCCGAAGGCACTGGCACTACAGTTATTTTTAAACCAGATGCTGAAATCTTTGAAACTACTGTATTCAGCTTTGATACATTGAAAATGCGTTTACAAGAATTGGCATTCCTTAACAAAGGCCTTCGCATTACATTGAGCGATTTGCGTTTAGAGGAACCTCGTGTTGAAAGTTTCCACTATGAAGGTGGTTTGGTTTCTTTCATTACCTTCTTGAACGAAAATAAAGAAGCAATTAACCCAACTGTTATCAATATTGAAAATACAAAAGACGATGTTGTGGTAGATGTAGCATTGCAATATAACGATAGCTATAGTGAAAACTTGTTGTCCTTCGTAAATAACATCAATACGATTGATGGTGGTACACATCTATCTGGTTTCCGTGCTGCCTTGACTCGTACCCTCAATGATTATGGCCGTAAATCTGGTTTGATCAAGGAAAGTGAGTCTAATCTTTCCGGTGAAGACGTACGTGAAGGTTTGACAGCTGTCGTATCTGTAAAAGTGTTGGAACCTCAATTTGAGGGCCAAACAAAAACTAAACTTGGCAATAGTGAAGTCAAAGGTATTACAGACGTTATCGTTACAGAAGGTCTTAAAACATTCTTCGAAGAACATCCTCAAGATGCGAAGAAAATCATCGAAAAAGCAACGATGGCAAGCCGTGCTCGTGAGGCTGCTCGTAAAGCCCGCGACTTAACACGCCGTAAAAATGCGTTGGAAGTATCTAGCCTTCCTGGTAAATTGGCGGATTGCTCCGAAAAAGATACATCTATGACTGAAATTTATCTTGTGGAAGGTGATTCTGCGGGTGGTTCTGCAAAACAAGGTCGCGATCGTCGTTACCAAGCAATTTTGCCATTACGTGGTAAAATCCTTAACGTAGAAAAAGCACGCCTCGATAAGATTTTGGCTAATAACGAAATTCGCTCCATGATTACCGCTTTTGGTACAGGTATTGGCGATGAATTCGATATTATAAAATCTCGTTACAACAAGATCATCATCATGACAGATGCGGACGTTGACGGCGCTCACATCCGTACATTGTTATTAACATTCTTCTACCGCTATATGAAACCATTGGTAGAGGAAGGTCATATCTATATTGCTCAACCACCTTTGTATCAAATCAAGAAGGGGAAATCTCACTGGTATGTATACTCTGATGCTGAGTTGACTGCTAAACTTGATGAAGTAGGTCGCGATGGTACCACAATTCAACGTTACAAAGGTTTAGGTGAAATGAACCCTGAACAATTATGGGAAACTACAATGAACCCTGATAATCGTACGATTCTACAAGTTAGCTTAGAAGATTCTATCGAAGCTGACAAAATTTTTACAGTTCTCATGGGTGATAAGGTAGAGCCTCGTCGTAAATTTATTGAAGATAACGCGAAATACGTGCGTAATCTAGATTTGTAAGAGGTGACCCATGTCTGAAAATCATAATAGTAACGTAGAGTTTACGTCTAACAAAGATCAACACCTAAAACGGTCCCTAAAAGCTCGTCATATGAATATGATTGCTTTAGGTGGTGCTATCGGTACAGGTTTATTCGTTGCTGGTGGTGAAGTGGTAAGTACAGCTGGCCCTGGTGGTGCTCTTGTAGCTTACGGCCTCATTGGTATCATGGTTTATTTCCTCATGACATCTCTTGGGGAAATGGCTACATACTTGCCAATTCCAGGTTCCTTCGGGACTTATGCAAAACGCTATGTAGACCCTGCTTTTGGTTTTGCCTTAGGTTGGAATTACTGGTTTAATTGGGCTATTACCTTGGCTGCTGAAGTATTAGCAGGGGCGCTTATCATGAAATATTGGTTCCCTGATGTGCCTGCCATCGTATGGTCTGCTCTGTTCTTGCTCATTTTATTTGGCTTGAACTATTTATCTACTCGTTCCTTTGGTGAAAGTGAATATGTGTTCTCTAGCATCAAAGTTATTACAGTATTCGTATTTCTATTCTGTGGCTTTATGCTCATCTTTGGTATCGGTGGTACATCTCCAGGATTTGCAAACTGGACTGTAGGAGAAGCTCCATTTGTAGGTGGCTGGGAATCTATTCTAGCTATCTTTATGGTGGCAGGATTCTCCTTCCAAGGTACTGAACTGATCGGTGTAGCCGCTGGTGAAGCGGAAGACCCTGAAAAGAACGTGCCAAAAGCGATTAATACAATCTTCTGGCGTATTCTATTATTCTATATCGGTGCTTTCACGGTTATCGGTTTCTTGATTCCGTACACAGATCCAAATTTGTTGAACTCTAGTGTAGAGAACGTATCTATTTCTCCATTTACACTCGTATTTGATCGTTTTGGTTTTGCCTTTGCTGCTAGCTTTATCAATGCTATCATCTTAACAGCTGTATTGAGTGCTGGTAACTCTGGTTTGTACTCTTCTACGCGTATGCTGTACGCACTCGCTAAGGAAGGTCAAGCACCTCAAATTTTTGCTAAGTTAAATAAACGCGGCGTTCCAGTGCCTGCGTTAATCTTAACGACAGCAATCGGTTTATTTGCGTTCCTAACAAGCTTTATCGGCGAAGGTACAGCCTATACATGGATTGTTAATATTTCTGGTCTATGCGGTTTCATCGCTTGGGTTGGTATCGCAGTATCTCACTATCGTTTCCGTCGTGCTTTCATTGCACAAGGCAGAGATCTTAGTGAATTGCCATACAAAGCGTGGTTATTCCCAGTTGGCCCAATCTTGGCGTTCATTCTTTGCGTCATTATCATCTGTGGTCAAAACTACTCCGCTTTCACAGGCGATACTATCGACTGGTACGGCGTATCCGTTGCCTACATTGGCTTACCAATCTTCTTCGCAGTGTACCTTGGTTACAAATACATCAACAAAACTAAAGTTGTGCCGTTGAAAGAAGTTAACTTAGACCGCGATTTTGATAGATAAAAATATAAAATTAGACCTGTTCATTATGAAAGTAGTGAACAGGTCTTTTTTTGATGTATAATATGTAAATTTTTGATATATAGTATGTAATTTTTGGAGATACAATATGTAATTGTTTTATGTGAAAGCTATATTTATATTTGTTTTTCTCTAAAAGTCTTGTTATAATAAATCAAAATATATTGTAGTCAATTAGAAAGGATACAATTATGATTATTACTACAACTATGCATATTGAAAACAAACCTGTACAAGAGTACAAAGGTATTGTATTTGGTGAAGTCGTAGAAGGCCGTAACTTTGTAAAAGATTTCATGTCCGGTATTCGTGACATTGTTGGTGGTCGTAGCGGTAGCTATGAAGATTCTTTGATGAATGCGCGCAAAGCAGCTCTCGACGAAATGTCTCAACGAGCTTCTAAATTGGGTGCTAATGCTATTATTGGCGTATCCTTCCAATACAGCACAGTAGGTGCACAAAATGGCATGCTTATGATTACATGCAATGGTACAGCTGTAGTAGTTTAATAATAAATAATATAAATCCCCTAATCGATGTTTAAGTGTAAACTTTCACAACGATTAGGGGATTTTTACTAAGGAAATAAAGTTACTAGCTAATGCTATATTTTATGATGTTATGTAAATATTAGATATTTCGTTAGAAAAATATTAGACATTTCATTAGATTAATATTATATATTTTATTAGCTAAATATTAGTTATTTTATCTTATACCAGCTTGCATACATGACTGGTAATACGATGAGTGTTAGAATAGTTGCCACTAGTAGGCCTCCGCTAAAGGCGATAGCCAATGGACTCCAGAATACAGATCCCATGAGAGGAATCATGCCTAAAATCGCTGCGATAGCGGTGAGCATGATAGGGCGGAAACGAAGTGTAGCGGAGTTGATAATTGCTTCACGAGGTTCTTGGCCTTCTGCCTTGTGGATTTCGATTTGGTCTAACAAGATAATGGAGTTACGGATGATCATACCCGAGAGGGCGATAATCCCTAGAATAGCCATAAAGCCTAACGGCGTTCTCGTAATATTGAGTGCTAATACAACACCGATTAGCCCCAATGGAGCAGTGAGTAAAGCCATTACCATGAGGGCGATACGCTTTAATTGGAACATGAGGATGGTCATGATTACAAAGAGCATAATTGGCATTGGTGTTAATAGCTTTTGAACGGCTGTTTCGCTCTTTTCAGCGGCGCCGTCTAGGTCAATAGAATAGCCTGTAGGCAAGGAATTGCGAATGTCTTGTAAGGATTTGTAAATCTCTTTCGTTTTCGCATTACCCAATATACCTGTTTTTACATTGGCATGCACACTAATGGTTGGCATCATATTGCGATGCCAAATAATACCATCCTCTTGTGTCATGGCAATGGTTGCAATTTGGCTTAGTGGTACATAGGATCCATTTCCTGTTTGAATTGGCAAGGATGAAAGAGCACTTAAGTTATGTTGCTCGTTGTCACCTAAACGGAAGGTAACAGGAATGGTTTGGTTCCCTTCGTAGTATTCACCAGATTTAGTACCAGACAATAGACTTTGCAAGTGCAAGGATACAGCATAGCTATCGATGCCGAGTAAACGTGCCTTGTTTGGATCGATGTGAATATTGGCTACAGGTTCTGTATCTGGCCAGTCAAAAGCGATATTTTGTAAGTCTTTATCGTCTTGCATTTTAGCTTTTACTTGATTTGCAATTTCTTTTACCACCTTTTGATCAGGGCCAGCAACGCGAAGCATGACTGGAAATTTGGATGGTGGACCGATTTGTAAGAATTGCGTATTTACAAGGGCTGATGGGAATTGCTCGTTTAAATAAGGAGTCAATTCAGCATAAAGTTTATCGCGATCCTCTAAGGATTTTGTAACAATTACATATTGCAAGAAGTTGTTCCGTTGCAATTCCGGTTCCAAGGTGAGGACAAAACGTGGAGAACCTTGCCCAATGTAGGAGGTGAAGGTTGCAATGCGTTCGTCATCTTTCAAATGTTCATCGATGAGTTTTGCTTGGTTAGCAGTATACTCGATGGACGAGCTTTGAGGAAATTGCATGGATATAATGATTTCATTACGCGTTGATGATGGGAAAAATTCCTGTTTGATCAATGGTAGTGAAAGCAAGGATAAAACGAAGGCACCTAGGGTGGCCAGTAGGACTACCTTGTGATGTCCTAGAGCCCAATGTAATAGTTTTTCAAACTTATCATAGAAGGTTACATTGAGCTTGTGCATGATACGGTCTCGTTTAGTCCATTCCGATTCTGGTTTTGGAGCCTTGTTTTCAATGATTTTATAACCCAATACAGGGCTGACGAGAACAGAGGCAAACCAAGATAGAATAAGTGCCATAAATACAACGATAGATAGGGATTTTGTAAACTCTGCTACCATACCTTGTGCCAATGCTAATGGCAAGAAACCTGCACAGGTAATGAGCGTACCCGATAGCATTGGGAATGCTGTAGATTGGTAAGCAAAGGTAGCCGATTTAAAGTGGCCCCACCCTTCTTCGAGCTTAACGCTCATCATTTCTACAACGATGATGGCATCGTCTACTAGGAGACCTAAAGCTAGGATTAAGGCACCTAAGCTAACCTTATGTAGATAGATGCCGCTTTCATACATCAAGATGAACGTCGTAGACACAACGACTGGAATGGTGAGGGCTACAACGATACCGGTTCGTAAGCCGAGAGATGCAAAGCTTACGAGCAATACGATGGCGATGGCTTCAAATAAGGATTGAGAGAAATCGCCGATGGATTCTTTAACGATATGCGGTTGATTCGATACTTGATTGAGTTCGAGACCGGCAGGAATCGTTTTCTGTAATTCCTCGAGTTTTTTGTCGATGGCTTCGCCGAATTCGATATTATTAGCCCCTGCATCCATGGAGATGGCGATGCCAATGGCTGGCTTGCCTTTGTAATAGAACTGTGGATCGCTAGGGTCTTGGTAGGTCATGGTTACATCAGCCATGTCACCGAGGCGCAACGTTTGATTGTTGATGCGAATTGGCATATCTCGCACCGCTTGAGGACTATCGAATAGGCCGTTGACGCGGAGATATACATTGTTTGTATCTGTTGTAATCACACCAGCTGGAACCATCATACTTTGCTGTTTAAGCGCTGTTAATAGCTGTTGTGTACTGACTTTATAGGATGCGAGTTTATCCTTGTTTATGGTTACATTGAGGGTTTGTTGTTGCACCCCAATGAGGCTGATTTTCTTAACATTAGGCACAGATAAAAGCTGACGTTTTAGGTCTTCTGCTTGTTGTCGTTTTTCTTCGTACGAATACTCATCACCACTGATGGCATAGATAATGCCATATACATCGTCGAACCTGTCGTTAATGGTTGGTCCTTGAACGCCTGCAGGCAATGATTTCCATTCGTCGTTGATCATATTCCGCGCTTCTTCCCAAGCGGGACGAATCTTATCGGATGGCAAATCCTCTCTTAAATTGATATAAATAACGGATTTGCTGCCATCTGTGAAAGATTTTGTATAATCTACACCAGGAAGGTCGCGTAGTTTTTCTTCGAGTTTGTCCGTTACCTGATCCGACATTTCTTGTGGAGAAGCCCCCGGCCAAGCAACACCGACCACCATGGTGCGCATCGTAAAATCAGGATCTTCCATGCGTCCCATATGGGTGAATGAGAAGATACCGAAGGTGAGGAGCACAGCCATGAAGTAGTAGATAATGGACTTGTGTTTAAGAGCCCATTCGGCTAAGTTAAATTGTTTCATTGACTAACCGCCGTCCCTTCTTGTAATTGTTGGGTACCTGCGGTGATGACAATGTCACCTTTAGCTAAACCAGATGTGACGATGACAGAGTTCTTACCGAACTCACCAGTCTTGATAGGCACGAGATGAGCCTTCTTATCGCGGATGATATAGACCGCATTATTGCCGTTAGAATCTTTTACAAGAGCCGTCAACGGAATAGAAATATTGGTACTATCTGTGGTAGATAGATTAGCATTGACCGTCATACCTAGTTGTAACTCTTTAGGCGCATTTTGCAATGTGATTTTTACGGTATACGTTCTGGCTACAGGGTCAGGAACTGGTGAAATTTCACGTACTACGCCTTGTACTGTTACATCTGGTAAGGCCCAGAAGGTAATAGTAGCAGGGCTACCTACATGAATTTTACTCAACTCTTGTTCAGGAAGGGCAATGACTGCTTCTGGATCGTGACCGGCCGCTAAGGTACCAACGCTTTGACCGGCTGCTACGACTTGTCCTGCTTCAATATTGAAAGCTGTAATAATACCTGTATCAGGAGCCGTTAAATTAGTATAGCTATTTTGATTGCTGCTCAAATTAAGGCTTGCTTGTGCCTGTTGTAATTGAGCAGATGTGGCATTCAATTGGTTTTCGGCTTGGTCTAATTGCAATTTACTAATCGCTTGTTGTGCATAGAGCTCGCGATATCGTTTAGCATTGGTTTCTGCCAATTCGTAGGCCGATTGAGCAGCTTTTACAGCACCTTCAGCATTTTGCACCTGAGCTGATGTATCTGAACCATTGACTTGAGCAATGACTTGGCCTGCTTGCACTACATCGCCAACATTTACAAATTTGTTGATGACACGCCCTCCAATTTGAAAGGCTAAGTTTGTTTCTGTTTTATTATGAATGGTGCCTGCATAGCCAGCATCAGTAGTTCCAGACTCTTCACCTATAGTGATGGTACGCACCTTGAGACTTGTATCTTCAGGTGGCTTTTCTGATCCACAACCACTTATGATGGCAGTCCCTATTAATAGGGCTCCTATGGTTGCTATGATTCGTTGATTCATAGAATCTCTCCTTTTACTACCATATATAAGTCCTATGAAATACACTATACAAAATGATCATAGGACTTTATATTTTATTGAACTTATTTTAGGATAGCAATTATTTCTAAATTAGC
>OKBS01000521.1_pt1 | contig 13125 bp, 8 predicted proteins | sample 1614331 | NCBI WGS metagenome assembly OKBS01 (sample SAMN04436927, study PRJEB24849) | human gut metagenome | biome: human gut; feature: NICU; material: stool | host: Homo sapiens | place: USA: Saint Louis, MO | collected 2012-05-31
GGCCGTGGGGCGTGTTGAGATACGCCTTGCGCCACTCCTGCGTCCGTCGGCTGATTTCATCCGGCACCGTCAGGTTGAGTGCCGTCATCATGTTTTCCATCGCCGCCGTCCACTGACGATAGTAGGCATCATTCGCGCTTTCACCCAGTTGCGCCGGCGCCGCGTTGATCTCTTTACTGAATGTCTGTACCCATTCTGCCCACGGGAACAGCCCGGCCCGGTGGAGATGGACTATCAGGGAGAACGCTTTTGCCTGCCAGGGCTTATCGAACACCGGCCCTTCCTCATCGCGCGGTAACCCGAGGGCGGCGTAATCGTGTTGTGCTACCGTATTATTCATGCTTCCTCCAGATAGTCGTCCCACAGATCGATGAACACTTTGTCAGGGCGCGGCTCTCCCCACAGCGCCTGCGCGGTGAAACTGACGCTGTAAACATGTTGGGGATGTTCGCCCAGCCCGTGCGCCGCAGTATCTGGCGTGATAAACACACCGTGAGCGATCTCTATGCGACCGACTTTATCGCGTGCGTAGCGTGGCAGGCGGGTATGGGTGGTCGGGTTGAAATTTTTCGTTCGTACCCAATCGCCCACCCGGAAGCGGGGCGCAACATCGTGACTGACCCGAGCAGACCCGCCGGTGCTGACCACCATCGACACCATCTCCTGCGTCAGCACAGGTGTGCCAGGCTTGCAGGGGGCAGGCTTCGCGCCACCCCACAGTTCTTCAACGGTGATCACCCCCTTTGCCAGCAGCAGCGTTTCGAATGCATGCAGCCAGTGCTCGTAGTAGCTCGACTGCAGATATTCGGTCGGCGCCATACGTTCGATGGCGTGGCGAAATTCATCGACGTTAAAGTGTCCGCCGACGAACAACGAGGCGAACAGAGGAAATACCCGGCGTTCCCACTCATGATGGAAATAGGGCTCGTTTTCCTCGGTAGGGATCGGGCCAAGGCCGTGCATCCCCCCCAGATCATGTATCCCGTTCATGGTTTTCTCCTTTCGTTATGGTGCGCTAACCACACCGGTGCCAATCATCGAATCGCGCGTGATGAGTTCGCTCAACTGCGCTTCGCTCCAGCCTTCCGTGCCTGCCGGACGTTCTGGCAGGACCAGATAGCGCAGCTCGGCGCTGCTGTCCCAGACGCGAATCTCTTTGTTTTCTGGTATGTGTAACCCGAACTCGGCGAGAACGCCGCGCGGGTCGATGACGATACGCGAACGATAGGGCGCTGATTTGTACCACACCGGCGGCAGACCCAGCACCGGCCAGGGGTAGCAGGAACACAGCGTACAAACGGTGACGTTGTGCACGTCCGGCGTGTTCTCCACGACCAGCATGTCTTCGCCCTGTATTCCGGAGAAACCCAGTTCAGCAATAGCGGCAGTGGCGTTTTCCATCAGTCGACGTTTGTATTCCGGGTCGCTCCACGCTCTGGCGACAACCTGTGCGCCGTTTCGGGGGCCGACTTTGTGCTCGTAGGTGTCAATCAGCTCATCCAGCGCAGCCGGGTCGATCAGGCCTTTTTCCTGCAGCAGGGATTCCAGTGCGCGGACGCGTAGCTCGATATCAACGGGGGGTTGGGTATGGTCGTGGTCGTGTTTATGGCTCATTTTAGGCTTCCCGAGAGTTAAGGTTAAAACGTCCGCCAGTCACCGCAGGCTTCGAAAGCGGCGGCGGCCTGATAGAGCGTGTTTTCAGCGTAATGACGTCCTACCAGCATCATGCCAACCGGAAGTCCGTCGACCATGCCACAGGGGATAGACATGGCCGGGTGACCGGTGATGTCCTGCGCAGCGGTGTTACCGATCATTTCGAAAGCGCGCGAGATGTATTCGGTGATGGAGCAGTCCGGGCCTGGTATTGGCTGAGCGAGCACAGGCACGGTAGGCATCACCAGCAGATCGAAATCGCTCAGGGCCCGGTCGTAGCCGGCGCGGGCCCGACGCGCGATATTCTGCGCTCTGGCGTAGTAGCGACCGTTATAGCGCTCCAGCCCATACTGGCCGACGAACATGCAAACTTTGAGCGACGGGGAGAGGGCATCCGCGCTGTCGCGCCATTGCGCGTGTTTGTCCAGCAGGCTGACGTCGTACTGGCCTTCCCAGTTAAAACCCATGCCGTTGCCGTGCATCATCTGGGCGGTCAGACCTTCGCAGCCGATAGGCGACCAAAGCGCGCCCGCCAGATTGTGTTCCGGCACGGAAATTTCGCTAACAATGGCGCCCAGCGCTTGCAGGCGGGCGATGGCGTCCCGCACCTTCGTTTCTACCTGCGGGTCCATATTCGGCAACTGGAATCCCTCGGTCAGAATGCCGATTTTCAGGCCGCGCACACCTTTTCCGAGGGCGGCGGTATAGCTCTCTACAACGGGCGCGTACTGACGCGGGTCAAGCCCGTCACTCCCGGCGATGGTTTCCAGCATCAGTGCGTTGTCGCGCACGTTGGCGGTGATGGGACCGGCGTGGTCGATGGTCGCCTCAATCGGCATGATGCCCGTGTAAGGCACCAGACCGTGGGTCGGTTTCATGCCGTAGGTACCACAGAAGGCGGAAGGGATACGGATGGAACCGCCCTGATCGCAGCCTATCGCCATGTCCACTTCGCCAGCCGCCACCAGTGCGGCGCTGCCGGAGGACGAACCGCCGGAGGAATAGCCATGACGATGGGGATTGTGCACCGGGGCCGGGTCGGAAGTGTGGCTTCCGCCGGAGAGGCAGAAGTGCTCGCAGGTGGCTTTGCCGAGAATCGTCGCCCCGGCATCCAGCAGGCGGGTGGCCACGGTCGCGTCGTAGGATGGGACGAAACCTTCGAGCGTGGAGGCGCCGTTCATCATCGGTACGCCGGCGAGCGAGACATTGTCTTTCAGAGCGATGGTCCGCCCGGCCAGCACGCCAGTCGCTGCACCTTTTACCTCCGTTTTGTAATACCAGGCATTGAGCGGATTGTCCTCGCCAGTCGGACGATAGCCGGCGGCGCGCGGATAGCGGACCTCCGGGATATCGTCGGGAAGGGAGTCGATCAGATCGTAAGCGTCGAAGTTAGCCTGCATCACCGCCAGATATTCCTCGGCCTGCGCCGTCGTCAGGCTGATATGCAGCCGACTGGCAAGCTCCTGGAGTTGTTCGGCAGTGGGACGTTGAATAGCCATGTTGTTTCCTTTTTTCTGTGTTTGCTCATGCGCCTGTCTTGAACATAAGCCCGGAATGCCATCCTGACTTGGTTATCCGGGTCAGTCGTTTGGCTGAAATGGACACCCGCGCAGCCGGTGGGTGTCCGTAAGGTGTTAAGACGGCTTATCGGCTTTAGGCCAGTGGATACCGACACTTTTCATACCTTTGGTCACGTCCATATCCGGATGTGAGAGCACCACGTCGCGATACGAAGGACTGCCGATGACCGCGGGCTTGAATTGAGTCAGGAAAGCGGTGACCTCTTCACGAATATCCTGCGGCACATTGAAGTTTTCGTAACACTCGTCGATAGACTCGAATACGGCTTTCCAGTGCACTTCGGTCAGCCCCATGCCGCGGTGCGCGGTCACCATATCTCGTCCCCGATAGACGGTGTTGCCACCCCAGTGCTTGCACAAGAAATCAACGAAGTTGATATGCTCTTTCTGAAATGAAGACTCGGACACGTGCGCCCAGATATGGCCGATGTCGGGATGCTTCATACAGGTCTTCAACACTTCGCCTGCGAAGGCGTAGACGGCATCATACCCGCCGAGACGTTCATAGAGAGACGGCTTTTGCTGCTGTTCGCTCATGGTGGATTTCTCCGTAACATGTGAGTGGAAGGGGGTGCATAGGCCTCTGTTCAATCAGAACAGTTTCATCACGCGCAGGGTGGTGTGGAGATCTTCCTTAAAACCGCCATCGACGTTGATGTCGCGTTGGAGCAAGCCCTGCACTTGCACCGTGGGGGTGATGAATTTCGACAATTCCAGCCTTACCTGATCCGAACGCGTCGCTTGTCCGTTCTCGACGCCGTCGATCTGCTGTTTACCGCCCCACAATTTGGCGTAACCGGCGGAGACGGTCCAGGTGGTGTCTGCGGGCGGCGTCCAGCTTACCCAGCCCTGAAATTGATAGGTGTTGTCTTGTTTGAGGCGGCCGGTGCCGATGCCCGTGGCATCGTCGTTGTCGCCATACCACATCGCATCAGCGGACAGCTGCGTGGCGAAACCGTTACCAAGCTGCTGCACGCCGCCAAGCTGCAGATCGAACTTCCAGCGGTTCTCACCGACGTTGAGCGTGCGCCCGGCATCGTAGGAACCGGCAGGGACGTACAGGTAGGGCACGAGGGCGAAGGTGGTGCTGGGGTTGTTCACCAGCCAGACCGGGGCGGCCAGTATGGGGTCGCCCAGGCCGCTGGCGGAATCGAGGCGGGCACCGCCCAGGGAGCCGTTAAAAAGACGTCCGTAGGGCATCAGCACCTGCGGCGCGACCGTGAAGCCCCCCACATCCATATAGTGGACGTAACGAAAGATGCTGACGAAGGAGTCCAGCCCGGTGCCTTGCTTAATTTCGTCGCCACCTGTGGGGGTAAAGCTGTCTCGCGTGGCGTAGGTGAAATACGCCAGAATGGCATCGGTACCGGCAGGAGCCGGAATGAGATCCTGTGAGTTGAGATCGACCGCATGGGCCGGGATCGTCGCCAGCCAGAGTGTGCAGGCGACCAGGCTGATGCGAGATGTGGTGCCACTAACAGTCATAACGTTACCCTCATGTCTGATATCTCTTGTTTATTTCCCGGTACCAACGTGGCCGGAAGACCTTACGGTTACAGATATTAGGGAGAAATTTGCTGCGTACTTGTTTCATAAGGACAGTCGTTTGGCTGGCAGGGACAACGGGTGGGCAGGCTGAAAAGGTCCATAGCGTGATGCTCCGTCATAGCGCAGATGTGCACACCTTGAGTGCGGTTCTCGCTTTTTCGACGCCATTCGCGACGTGGGACGCCTGGCGCATCGACGGAGCGTCAGCGATATCTCCACTGCCTTAGCGCGGATGCGAGTGAGAGCTGGAGGGACATCTGAGTGCTGGCACGATAGTTGCTGTCTGTGAACCCGTGTCTGTTATTGATGCGGGAATTAAGGTGCGAGGTGAGCAATTATGAATAGCATCATGCCGTCTGCGGTCTGCTCCCACTATTCGACCATTGGCGTTGCCGAGTCGCGCCGCTTCGAGTATTGGAACGACGTGGTGTTGCGTCACTGCATTCCGGCCGCCAGCGTGCCCATGGCTGGGGTCGACTTTGACGCCCGGCTTGCGGTACGCGGGGTGGGGATGGTGGATATCTGTTCGTTGTCCGCGCCGTTGCACCGCTGGGAACGCACCGCACGTTATCTGAGGCAGGGGCCAGACGACGATCTGTGGCTGGGCTATATGCAAGGCGGGTACGGCCAGCTTGAACAGGGAGGGCGCAAGGCGGCGCTGGCGGCGGATAGCCTGGTGTTATACGACGCCGCGCAGACGTTCAGTTTCAGCCTGGGTGGGGGCGATAATCACCTGGTGAGGATCCCGCGGCATCTGCTGAGTTGTCGTTTGCCGAGGATTGAAACGCTCACCGCTATGGTACTGGACGACAGTCGGCCCGGCGTGATTCCACTGCGTGAAATGCTGCGTCAGGCGACAGCGATGCCCGCGTGTCTGGACAACCCAGATATTTCTGGCCGTTTCTCCCAGACGATGCTGGATCTGCTGGTGCTGAGTCTGGAATTGCAGGATCTGGATAACGTGAGTGCTGAGCGCGATCTGTACGCCAGGATGATGATTTACATTCGGCGGCAGCTTGTCGATCCAGATTTGAACATTGAGAGCCTGGCTCGGGCGCACCATGTATCCATTCGCACCGTCACGCGTGCTTTCGCCCGCCACAAAAAAACGCCGATGGCCGTGATTTGGCAGGAGAGGCTGCGAGCGAGCCGAGAGGCCCTCGAACGCGGAAGAGTCAGTAGCGTGTCCCAGGCGGCGCTGGATTTCGGCTTCTCTGATTTCTCTCATTTCAGCCACGCCTTCCGCAAAGCCTTTGGCATCTCGCCTCGCTCATTATTGCCCAAAGAGCAGCAGGGAGCGACGCCATCGAACAGGCACACCGGGTCAGACTCCTGAGTCTGCGCGATATGAGTGCGAGCTGCGCGTGACGGAAGGCGCTTCCAGGCGTTGCGGCGGCAGGTGGATGACACGATTGTAGTCTGTCTACACCTTCAATGAGTTTCCGTGTCCATAACCGACTAAAATCGAAAGGTCAAAAAACAGCCTTCACGTACAATCTATTTCACCGGGGGAGGCAGGGCAGTCCAGAATGGACTAAAGCCTACAGCAGACTTTCTCAGCACAGTAATGTCCCTCTTGGGTGATTCCCCGAACATCCGCGTATATTCCCGTCTGATATGGGATAAGCTTTCGTGACCGACAGCATAGGCTGCTGTGGTGACATCTTAATGTTCATTCAGCATCAGTCGCCTGGCTCTATTGAGGCGCAACCATTTCTGAGCACTCACGCGGCAGGTTGCCACCAAAGCATAAAATCTGGACACAAAAAAATCACGCTGACGGGGTGAGTGGTCGCTTTCGATTGTAAAGGTGTTTTGAGCACCTGCGGCAAAATCTACTGCCAATCGCCATTATGGTCAATACCCTGAATGGAAACGGGTAAATAATTGCCCGCGATAGAACAAGTGATGAACAATTCGAGGGTTATATGGATACATCAAACACGGTTGCAAATGTCATCGCCAGTATTTCATGTTTTTTGTCTGCAATTGCAATCATTCTTACTTTTATTGGCATACGAAGCGCCACCGAATCATCAAGACGAGAGCAAAAAATAGGGTTGTTCGATAGGAGAATGGCTCTGAAGAATGAATTTATTAGGGTAATTAATGAGTTTGAACGTTTTGATAGGATGAGTGAAGGCGAGATAGAAAAGGCTAAAGATGTTTTTCAGGCAGTGCCATTGCTGTTCGACAGCTGTATCACAAGCTTAGTGAACGGGGTTATGGATGATATTAAACTGCACTGCGACACTTTTGATGAGGCTAACAGAAGTCGAGTGGCTATCAGGAGTGACGAGGAGAATCGCAGGGAGTCAGAAGAGCTGAATGCGATAAGGGAAAGGGTGCTAAGTAAGCTTAAACCAGGAAAAGCGATGTTTGATGCTCAAATTAAAGTTTAAAAATAATCTGGAACACTGTTCTGTTGACTTATTGTCAACAGAAGCCATTTATTTGTTTACATTGTGTAGTAGAAGTTGACAAGCCACATAAGCATGTATGATGGCCTCTTTTGGCACGCTTTGGCGTACTAGTGAGCCCGTCTGTACTTCAAACAATCGTTGATGTTAAAAAATTCATGTTTAATAGTAACATAGAGAGAAATTAGTCCGATTCATCCGTTATGACCAGAATAAATGGCCTGACTTTCTAAGCAAATTTAAACTGAAATCTAAGGGGAACTTCGTTGGAAGTAGAAATGTGGGATGGTGGCTTACAAGAGCAGGAAGTGTTGGCTATCGAGAAAATAAAGGCTGTTTTTTCAGCTAACGTATCTAAGCCTGACAAGCCTGTCCGTGGCGGTTCAATTGGCGAACAGCTACAAAGCTATGGTTTTACCGGCAATGGAATGTTCCCTTGGAAAGGTTATGCAGGTTTTCGATTTGTTGAGGCAAAAAAAGAGGGTGAATTCGATTTAGTTATTGTCACACACTGCAACGTGATCATTGTTGAACTGAAAGATTGGAACCATCAGCCTGTAACCGCGCGCGGAGATACCTGGTATAAGGGTGACAAGAACATGGGGCGCTCGCCTGTAAGCGTGACCCGTGGCAAAAAATTCATGCTAGACAACAAACTCAAGCGTCTTGCAAACCGTTTTACGAACAAAGGCTATACCCCGATTGTTCATTTCTTTGTTGTGATGACCGGCAATGCGGACTTCAGCTCGTTGCCGGAGGAACAACTTCACCATACGATATCGCTAAAAGATTTTCTGAAGTTTGCCGATCGCAGGACATTCAATAACTACTTCAAACCGCACCGAGGTTCCGAGGTTCTTAACAAGGATTTTCCTCTTTTTGATAATCTGTTCCTGGGGCCTCAGACGGCGCCAAAAGCCCTGAGAGTTAATGGCTACGAGGCTAAGGATATGATTTTCGAACATCCCCAAAAGGTGTATCGCGAATATCTGGCAAAATCTGAGATATCAGCGAACAGCGAAGCGCTACTCAGAGTATGGAATTTTAAGAATATCGCGGGAACGAAAGCGAATACCCCTGAGGGACGAGCTCAGATCGTTTCACGTGAGCGTGAAGTGTTACAGCACATCAATCACCAGAACCGAGACTTGTATAACCACTGCCTCAGGTCTCTGACGAGTTTTCAGAAAGATGAGGTCACGGCCGAGTACAGTGAAGTCTATGAGCTTCCGCCGGGCCATGTCCGGTTTAATGAATTTATCGGAAAATATGGTAAGTCCTTTTCTGATATGGATCGCTTGAATGTGGTGAAACTGCTCATTGCGAAGTTTAGTGATCTCCATGAAATGAAAATTGCTCACAGGGACATCGCCGATCACAGCCTGTGGATTTCACCTTCAAAAGAAGTTGCCCTTTCGAGCTTTATTTCTGCTTACCACCGACCAGCCGGGACGGTCGGCGATTACCGTAAGCTTTTATCCGTAGGTGCAGTCGAGGTAAAAGACATGCTTGATGAGGGCGAGCTTACGCCTTTTCAGCAGGATGTTCATGCCCTGGGCCTTGTAGCCTGGCATTTATTAAGCGGTACGCGCATGTCGCCAAAGAGTCTGGAGAAAGTACAGGACAGTATGCTAAACAGCCAGCACTGGTATTCATATGTATTATTGGATGCCGTTGCTGGAAAATTTACTTCCGCGACGGAATTTTTTGATGCCCTGAAACAGGCCGAACCTGCTGGTAAGGCTATCCCAACATTTGATGATACTGAGCTTGACCCTTACCGGCATGCTATCAATCACTCTCGTCAGTACCGGGAAGATGATGACTTTCTGGTCGAAACATCCGACAAAGAAGTCTATATCTCGGGTGGAAGGCTCGTGAAGGCCTGGCTGAACGTGGGGGGGCAGGGAGACGATCCGTCAATTAACTTCCAAGTTCTGAAGTTTTTAAAGCAGGTTGAGCAGCTTTCTTTAGTTAAACCAACGTATCTGCCTGAAATTCGTGAATTTGGTATCGCATCAAAATCATCAAGTCTCTATATGGTCACGGATCAGGTACAGGGAGAAACTTGGGATAAAATGGTGGTCCCCGATGATGAAAAAATCGACCTCATTGGCAAGTTCGTCGCCGCCGTTGAGCACTTACACGGTCTGGGTGTTTCTCACGGGGACATCCATCCTGGCAATGTGATGCTTGGGACACAGAGTCGTTCGCTTTTCCTCATCGATATCCCCGATTTTTCACCGTCCGGTGACGAACCTAAAAATCACAGCTACAGCCCTGAATACATCGATAATTGTACTTCCTTTGAACGCGACAACTATGCAGTGATGAAAATGTCCTGCGAGTTGTTAGGCTTGTCATGGGGGCAGGAATCAGACATTCATCAGACTATTGCGAATGCCATCCGAGCTGAGCTGGAAGACCTTGTTTTTGGGTTTAAGGATTTAGGCCGGTTTAAAAAAGCGATAGATAGTAATAACCTGACGTCAGAACAAGCCCTGATAGAGATAACAGCAGGAAACGCCGAAGAGATAATTTCTGTCCTGCCTGATAACGGGCATCTGTATGTCAAAGTTGAGCCAAATCCTAGAGTGCAATCTGAAGTTAAAGTGACTTTCACAGGGATAGGTGGCAGTTTCACTGCAGTGTTCCACATAGAGCAGAAAACGCTGATTCATGGATTCAGGCCATGGGCTCGCACATCCATTCGTAAGCAAGATATTGATGAAAGTCAGTTCGAAATTGGTACCGGCATCAGGATTACTCCGGGCAGTCCGCAGGATATGTCGGCGTTGACAGTTTTGCTTAATGAAGAAGAATCTTTTGGGAGGGCAATCGAGTTGATTGCCGCGTCTGAAGACGCTCAGGAACAGGATCCGCTTACGCTGCAGCTAAAAGATGCCTTTGCAAGACTGGATAAGCAGTCGCTTGAGCCTGCTTTAAAAGAAGTCCAAGAAATCCCGACGGTGAAGCTTTGGCGCGCCATTCTGGATACTGAAACTGAATCCTACCCAAACATTGAAGTCAGCGGAGAGGTGGTCCCGGTTGCAGATGCTCATGGAGAGCTACTTCTCCCTTACTCAGCAGACGTTGATCCTCTTGGCTCATTCAGAAGTGGTGATGAGGTCGAAGCCTTACAGGTCGATCAGGAAGGTGTTGAGCGATTTATAGGTGAGGTGTCACTTAAGAAGTCAGAGCTCAAAGAGATCCGTCTGGTCAAAGTGCGTTCATCAGCCTACAGGCTGAAGGATTCTGATACTGTCTTCTTCCGTACAAAGCAGGATCGGGCGTCTTATCAGAAACGTAAACGCGCGCTGGAACGTCTCCTCGATCGAGAAAGTGTACTGCCTGACTTAATTGACCTGTTCGACCCATCCTGCAAACAGGTGGCTCAAAATTATGGTATCACTCTCAGCGATGCAGATTTTGCCAGATACGACCGTGAAGACCAGCACGGAAACAAGATCAGTCTGAACGAGCAGCAAAGAAAGGCGTTTAATAAACTGGTCAATAATGGCCCTCTCTCCCTGCTTCAGGGGCCACCGGGGACCGGTAAAACCGAGTTCATCGCGGCCTTTGTCCACTACCTGCTCGAGAAACAGAACACCAAACGAATTTTACTGGTCAGCCAGTCACACGAAGCTGTTAATACAGCGGCTGAGCGCATCAGAAAACACTGTTCCCGGCTTGGTACAGAGCTGGACGTCGTTAGGTTCAGCAACCGGGAAGGGGCCGTTTCCCCTGGTCTGAAAGATGTGTATTCAAATGCAATCACAACGGAGAAGCGCGAACTATTCAATGCTGAAATTAAGTACCGTGTTGAAGCGCTGAGTGAAGCCATTGGCCTAGAGCCGGGATTTATTTCTGGTGTTGTACTTGCTGAGCTCAGGTTGTTCAGGCAAATCGATCACCTTGAGAAATTGCTCTACCAAGTTAACGATTTAACGGATTCAAAAGAGATTGATAAACTGAAAGGTATTGCAGTCGAACTCGATTATTCCATCCGCTCCAGGCTGAGTCAGGAATATGGGATTAACCTAGACAAAGGCGCGAAGGTCTCTGCAGCAAAAGATATTCTGATTTCCAGTCTGTGTACGGAATATGGAATCAGACCTGATGAGGCAAAACGAGTAAAGGCGTTAGCTAAAATATCCCGTGATATGCAGGATGCTATGTCGGGAGAGCGAGTGAACTTGGACGAGTTTTATTCGCGGTCTAGGCAGTTAGTGGCTGGCACATGCGTTGGTATTGGACAGGGGCACATTGGCATTCAGGAGAATATCTACGACTGGGTAATCATTGATGAGGCGGCGCGCTCGATTGCAAGTGAACTAGCCATTGCAATGCAGTCGGCCCGACGGGTCCTGTTGGTGGGGGACCACCTCCAGCTACCCCCATTGTACTCAGATGCCCACAAGGCGGCATTAGCGAGGAGGCTGGGTATCAATAACTCCCGCACTGAAATTGACGAGGTATTACGAAGTGACTTTGCCCGTGCCTTCAACTCTGCTTATGGTACTCAAGCGAGTGCAGCTCTGCTGACCCAGTATCGTATGGCTCCACCGATTGGTGATCTCGTATCGAAGACGTTCTATGATAGGAAGCTTCTGAATGGAGAACGTGCAATTCCGGATGTCTATCTGCACGCTCCGGAAGCGTTACGTAGCGTCGTAACCTGGCTTGATACTGCTAATCTGGGCCACCGGGCACATCATCTTGAAGACCGCGGAACAAGCATTTACAACCGATGTGAAGCTGACGAGATCATTTCTGTTCTTAAACAGGTGTCTGAGAATGAAGAATTTGTCGCTCAGCTTTCAAAGCTCGTTAACAAAGATGAAGCTGCTATCGGCGTGATATGTATGTATGCCGAACAAAAGCGGCTGCTCCGTCAGAAATTCAATCAGGAAATCTGGAGCGAGGGATTTAAGGACATTATTAAAATTGACACTGTTGACAGCTATCAGGGCAAGGAAAACCGAATCATCATCCTTTCACTGACACGTTCGGATAAGCAGCATAGTCCAGGTTTCTTACGCGCTCCAAACCGTATAAATGTCGCGATGTCACGCGCAATGGATCGCCTGTTGATTGTAGGTAATGCCGATATATGGAAGGGAAACAATAAAGAACTGCCATTAGGCTCCGTTGTAAGTTATATGGCTGAACGAGGTCAGGAAGCTGGATACAGGTTCCTCTCCGCTCAGCAGGGAGGCAAAAATAAATGATATCTGATAACAAAGTAACCTATCACGAGGTTGACTTCCTGCTGCCCGCACAGAGGTTTAACATTCAGTTTTCCTATGTTTCCCAGAAAGGGCTGCCATTCATCCGGGAGTTTGTGCTGAGACTTGTTCATGTAGCTTCTATGAGCAAAGCACAAATAGCAACCTATTTCGGCCTGACCCACCGTGAGACAGAGGAGGCGATTTCCGATCTTGTGCAGCGTGGCGAATTGACACTCTCCTCAGACGGCAGACTGACCTTAACCGACAAATCAAATGGCTATTTTTCAGAGGTTGGCGAGATACCGCACCTTTCAACTATCCAGGACAGTGGCGGTACCTTATGCTTTGATTTAGCGACATTTAGCTGCTTCAGCAACCAGACTTTCCAGGACCACTGGAGGGGAGGTTTAACATTAAAGGTTGATGACAACAACATTTCTCAAAGTGAGAAACTGGTTGAGAAACACTTTCAGTATCAGTTTAATCAAATCCTGGATAAAGGTTACCTGTCTCACGTGCAGGCTCAGGGCGGAAAAGAACAACCTTCCATCTATACCGTTAATTCTGTTCATAAGCTGCGGCAAATACCGCTCCGTTTAACAACGGAATTTAAAATGGATAACGATGGTAAGGCTGTCGAGCGTGAAGACTATGAACAATTAAACAGTTCGGAATGTGTTCATGAATTAATGT
>OKBS01000560.1_pt1 | contig 12141 bp, 10 predicted proteins | sample 1614331 | NCBI WGS metagenome assembly OKBS01 (sample SAMN04436927, study PRJEB24849) | human gut metagenome | biome: human gut; feature: NICU; material: stool | host: Homo sapiens | place: USA: Saint Louis, MO | collected 2012-05-31
TGATTAGTTGAGGCCTACAAAAACAGAGCTCCTTTGAAGCTCTGTTTTTTGTTGTTATATTATTTTTTTATATTTTTAATCTCAATAGCGCCATAATATGATATACTAAAAAAGAGCCGCTCATGGGTTGAGCGGTTTTTCTATGTAAATTTTAAATCTACATTTAGTTAAATATAATATTAGTATTTTGGGGGACATATGAACTGGAAACGCTTGGCTTTATGCGCAATGTTGGGGATTACAGTACTTAGTACAACAGCATGTAGTACCAAAACTGGGGAGCAACCACAAGGTAATACTGTGAAAGCAGAAACTGTGGCGATGCCTAATTTTACGAATGCGCCAATTGCAGATGAATATGCTATTTTTGATACAAACTATGGTCAATTTAAGGTTCGTTTGTTAGGGTCTAAAGCGCCGATTACGGTCAAAAATTTTGATTATCTCGTGAAAAAAGGCTTCTATAATGGTGTGACATTTCACCGTGTTATCGAAGGCTTTATGATTCAAGGTGGAGATCCTGATGGCACAGGTGCTGGTGGCCCAGGCTATACAATTCCTGATGAATTCTCCAATGATTTACACTTCAATAAAATGGGCGTTCTAGCCATGGCTAACCGTGGTCCTAATACAGGAGGATCTCAATTTTTTATTACCTTGGGACCTACGGATTGGTTAGATAATAAACACACCATCTTTGGTACTGTAGTACAAGGCATGGATGTAGTTGAAAAAATCGGCAAGGTTAAAACCGGTCGCAATGATAAGCCAGTAGAACCAGTAATCATCAATACCATTACATTGGAGCCGATTACTGATGATGCGAAAAATGGCAAATAAGAAAAGTACTTCTCAAGAGTCTCTTTCTGGTGAATGCGCATCTACACAAGAGGTACAAGGTATAATTGTAGATTGTGATACAATCTTGAACGACGCTAGTGTTCAAGGCGATGAATCAAAAGAAATGCACTATATTTACTTAGTGCGTTGCTCTGATGATTCTTTGTATTGTGGATGGACTACAGATCTCAAACGTCGAATAGATGCTCACAATGGACATATCCCAGGCGGTGCAAAATATACGCGAGGACGTCGTCCTGTGACCTTGGTATATGCTGAAAGCTTTCACCAAAAACAAGAAGCACAACGCAGGGAATATGCTATTAAACGGATGACGAAGACTAAGAAATTGAGACTCATTAAGGGTGCAAAATAGTCCTTGATTATGGTATAATATGATGATTAATTACTACCACGGAGGTTGAAAATGAAGCGGGTTCTAGTGTCCGTAAAGAGTGTACAACGAGATATGGATGGCAAGGATACCGTAGTGGAACTGATTTCCCCAGGTACGTCACATGAAAAAGGTAATGCTCAATATGTGCGTTATGAAGAATCTAGTGTGACTGGATTGGATGGGGTTAAGACGACCATTAAAATTCATGATGATTCTATCGTGTTGCTCCGAACAGGGGCTGTCAATATGCGTCATCAATACGTCCGTGGTGAAGAACGTGAAGCCGTATATGAAACACCATATGGTGATTTACATATGGCTGTAAATACTCATGAATTAACAGTAGACTTTCATGATGGCGTAGGTCATGTTCATTTAGGATATGATATTTCCGTTGAAGGTGAATGGCAATTTTATAATCAGTTAGATATAGACGTGCGGGAGGATATAGAGCATGGACATGAAGGAAATCCTGAAATCGGGGATTGAACAGGCATTACAAGATACGATTAACAGCGGTGATTTGCCGGCTGGGGAATATCCAGAAATCGTTCTCGAAGTGCCACCTCAAAAGGAATTCGGTGATTTTTCTACAAACATCGCTATGCAATCCGCTCGTGTAGCTCGTCAAAATCCTCGAGCCATTGCTGAAGCTTTGATTAGTCATATGAATTTTGATTGGCTTGAACGTGCTGAGGTTGCCGGCGCAGGTTTTATTAATTTCTTTTTGAAATCTGATATGGTGTACGATACGTTAAAAGCCATTTTGAATGCTGGTACTGAGTATGGTGTTCAACCATTGCGTGCGCGCGATACAATTCAAGTAGAGTACGTAAGTGCAAACCCAACAGGTCCATTGCATGTTGGTCATGGTCGCGGTGCTGCGTACGGTAGTGCTCTTGTAAACTTGTTACGTGCAGCGGGTTATAATGTACAATCCGAGTACTATATCAATGATGCAGGTAATCAAATCGACAACATGGCTATTTCCATTGAGTACCGTTTCCAAGAGTTACAAGGTGCTACATTAGTATTCCCACCTAAACGCAATGAAGACGGTTCTATGCCTGAGTTCGATATTCCAGAAGGGGCTTTAGTGTTCCCTGAAAATGGCTATCGTGGCCCAGATATTATTGAAACAGCGAAAGCGATTGCAGAACGCGAAGGCTTTGATAAATTAAATGCTATGAACGAAGCAGATCGTGTAGCCTTGTTTAAGGAAGAGGGCTTAAAAGAAAAATTAGCTCGCTTAGAGGAAACATTAAGAAACTTCCGCGTTACTTTTGATAATTGGTTCTCTGAACGTACAGTTCATGAATCGGATGAAATTCATCATTCTATAGAGGCTCTGAAGGCCCTTGGTAAAGTCTATGAAAAAGATGGTGCATTGTGGTTAAAATCCACTGACTACGGTGATGATAAAGACCGTGTAGTTATTCGTGATAATGGGGTTCCTACGTATTTAGCGGCAGATATTGCATATCATCGCAATAAATATGATCGTGGTTTCAAGGAAATGATTGATATCTGGGGCGCTGACCATCATGGCTATGTATGTCGTGTAAAAGCGGCTATGGCGGCGTTTGGTTATGACCCTGATAAATTAACCGTATTGTTATTACAAATGGTAGCATTGTTCCGTGACGGACAACTTGTTAAATTGTCTAAACGTAGTGGCGATAGTGTTACATTAGATGAATTGATCGAAGAGGTTGGCGTAGATGCGTCTCGCTATTTCTTCTTGATGCGTTCTTTGGATAGCCAACTTGATTTTGATATTAACTTGGCAAAATCTCGCAGTAATGACAACCCAGTGTATTATATCCAATATGCTCATGCTCGTATTCACAGCATTTATAACCAAGTGCGTGAAGCTGGCATTGCATTTGGCAATTATAGTGAAACTGATTTCACAACGCTTACAAGTGAAATGGAATTAGAATTAATTAAGAAATTAGCTGAATATCCGGAAGAGGTCGTTCAAGCTGCCGAACATCGTGCCCCTCATCGTATTGCTCGTTATCTATATGATTTGGCAAGCATGTTCCATTCATTCTACCGTCAAGGTCGTATCATTGGCGTAGATCCAGCATTACAACAAGCTCGTCTTGGATTAATTACAGCGATTGCCCTCGTTCTTCGTCAAGGCTTGGGTATTTTAGGTATTTCCGCTCCGGAAAAAATGTAATAGGTGGGAGGCATCATGGCAACTAAGTATATTTTCGTAACTGGCGGCGTTGTTTCTTCTCTTGGGAAGGGAATTACAGCAGCATCTTTGGGTCGTTTACTAAAAAACCGTGGTTTCAATGTAACGATTCAAAAATTTGACCCATACATTAATATCGATCCGGGTACGATGAGCCCTTACCAACATGGTGAAGTATTTGTAACAGATGATGGCGCTGAAACTGACCTTGATTTGGGTCATTATGAACGCTTTATCGATATTAACCTTAGTAAACGTTCCAATATTACAGCTGGTAAAGTATATTGGTCTGTAATCAATAAAGAGCGCAAAGGTGATTATCTAGGTAGCACTGTACAAGTAATTCCACATATTACAAATGAAATTAAACAAAATGTTTACCGTGTAGGTAAAGAGGATAATGCTGATGTAGTTATTACAGAAATTGGTGGTACCGTAGGTGATATTGAAAGCTTGCCATTTATGGAAGCCATTCGTCAAGTGAAAAAAGAAGTAGGTCGTAACGACGTACTTTACATTCACGTTACATTAGTGCCTTACATCAATGCCGCAGGCGAGTTGAAAACAAAACCTACACAACATAGTGTAAAAGAATTGCGTAGCATTGGTATTCAACCAGATATTTTGGTATGCCGTAGCGAAAAACACATTTCTGATGAAATGAAAGAAAAACTTGCGTTGTTCTGCGACGTAGAACCAGAAGCCGTTATTGAAAACCAAACTTGTAGCTCCATCTATGAAGTGCCATTGATGATGCAAGATCAAGGTCTTGATGATATTGTTATTAAAAAATTAGGCCTTGAAGATCGTCCTTGCGATATGACTGCATGGAAAGAAATGGTTCATAAGATTTTGAATCCTAATAAAGATATTACAGTTGCTATCGTTGGTAAGTATGTAGCGTTGCATGATGCGTATTTGTCCGTAGTTGAAGCTCTAGATCATGCTGGTATTGCTACGGGTACTAAAGTGAATATTCGTTGGATTGACTCCGAAGAACTTGATGATACATCTGTAGATCCTAAAGAGGTATTTGAAGGTGTTGAAGGCATCATCGTACCTGGTGGATTTGGTTCCCGTGGTGTAGAAGGTAAAATTCGTACAATCCAATATGCTCGTGAAAACAATATTCCATATCTCGGCCTATGCCTTGGCATGCAGTCTGCAGTCATGGAATTTGCTCGTAACGTATGTGGCATGGAAGGAGCAACCTCTAGCGAATTCGACGAAAATGCTAAGTACAAAGTAATTGACTTGATGAGTGATCAAGTTGATGTAGATAAAAAAGGCGGTACGATGCGTTTAGGTATCTATCCATGCAAAGTGGAAGCCGGTACGAAAACTCACGAGGCTTATGGAGAAGATTTGATTTATGAACGTCATCGCCATCGCTATGAGTTCAACAATGAATATCGTCAACAATTGACTGATGCAGGCCTCGTAATTTCTGGTACATCTCCAGATGGCCGTCTCGTTGAAAGTATTGAAGTGAAAAATCATCCATTCTTCATTGGCACACAAGCACATCCAGAACTTAAATCTCGCCCAAATAATGCACATCCATTATTCCGTGGTTTCGTAGATGCAATCTTAGAACTAAAAAAATAGATTAAAGCGATGGAATCTATTTTATCTATTATAGGTTTATTTATATTAGCTGCACTCAAACTAGAGCAGTTTGTATATGGTAAATCGGGAAAAGAACAATCTATAACTGGTCACATAGCACGGAGAGGGCTTGCTAATATAGCGGGTTTAATAGCTTTTGATCACGCTACTGTGAACAGTAAGTCTGTTGTAGTATGTAAAAAGAAGAAAGATGCTCAGAAATGAGCATCTTTCTTCTTTTTTTTGCTTACATCGAAAAAAGTTGGAAAAATATATCGATAAATTTAAAAATAATGCTTGCAATATTGAATGATATTTGTTATTATATAGACAAAGATAGATATAGATGCGGTGTTAAGTACACCAATATAAATATATTCGTTACATATGGAACTCAAATAAGGAGGACATAACATGTCTATTATTGGTAAACAACTTCCTGAATTTACACTTGATGCTTTCAAAAAACCTGAATTGGTAAAAGTTAGCACTGCAGACGTGTTGGGTAAATGGTCTGTATTCGTATTCTATCCAGCAGACTTCACATTCGTATGCCCTACTGAGTTGGAAGACGTACAAAACTCTTATGCAGAGTTGAAAGAATTGGGTTGCGAAGTTTACTCCGTATCTTGTGACTCCGAATTCGTTCACAAAGCATGGTCTGATGCTTCTCCAAGCATTAATAAAATCGAGTACTACATGTTGGCTGACAAAAAACATGAATTAGCTGATTTCTTCGATGTATTCCAAGAAGAATCTGCTATGGCTTACCGTGGTACATTCGTAGTAGATCCAGAAGGCTTCGTGCGTACAGCAGAAATTCATGATATGGGTATCGGCCGTTCCGCTGAAGAATTAGTTCGCAAAGTACAAGCTGCTCAATTTGTAGCTAAACATGGCGATCAAGTGTGCCCTGCACGTTGGAAACCAGGTAAAGATACTTTGAAACCAGGTCTTGATCTTGTAGGTAAAATCTAATTAAGAAACTTATACTTAAATGCTAGAGTAATCTAGACAACTCCTCAAATGACATAAACACGGGCGCGCATCGTTTTCCTGACGATACGGTAAGTCCCAATACCAGATGAACCCTCTCCAATTCATCATGGTAAACCTCATATAACAAACTACAAACTATACGCAAAAGGACTGGCCTTCGGGCTGGTCCTTTTGTGTTATAAGATTATTCTTACTTCGTTGTGTTGCGAGTTAACAAAAGTATAATAACTTGAGCTTTCTACGAGGCAAGTTATTAAGTTAAAATATAGGATAAACTCAATAAATATAGGATGAGTAGATATCCCTTTATAAAAGTAGGAAATAAGTTCTTGCATTTTTATAGTGAGTGGTCTATAATGAAATTAATTCCTATTAATGTGAAAGGTTTTATAAATAGCTTTATAAATATAATATAAGCACTTTTTAATATGGGTGTGTTTAACACTAACGTTTACAAAGAAAGGCAAGATATATGAGGATTTCCACAAAAGGTCGTTATGCATTGATGGTTCTCATCGATTTGGTAGAGCAAGGGCAAGATAAACCAGTTTCCTTGCGATCTGTGGCAGAACGACAAGGCATATCTGAAAAATACCTAGAAGGTATCGTAGCTCGTTTAGGCGCTGCTAACCTAGTGGATAGTATCCGCGGTAAATACGGCGGATATCGATTGTCTAAAAGCCCTAAGGAGTACACAATTATTGAAATATTGCTTGCTACTGAGGAATCGATGGCTATCATATCTACCCTTGATGAAGGGGTGAGTACTGATACAGTAATCAACGAACGCACCGTTGGTTTCTGGGCAGGCTTACAAAACTATATTCATGATTATTTAGAAAACGTAACCCTACAAGATGTAATTGATGGGACTTACGCAAAACTTGATACAAAATATGATAATTGGGATGGTTCTATTTAATAAGGAGTGACCACTATGTCTAAAATTGCAAAATCTTTTGTTGAATTAATCGGTAAAACACCATTATTAGCTACTACACGTTTTGGTAAAAAATATGGTGCAAACGCTAATATTTTCGCAAAATTGGAATACTTCAACCCAGGCGGTTCCGTAAAAGACCGTATCGCAGCAGCAATCATTCAAGCTGCAGTTGAATCTGGTGAATTACAACCAGGCGGCACAATCGTAGAAGCTACATCTGGTAATACTGGTATTGGCTTGTCTGCTGTAGGTGCTGCGCTTGGCTATAAAGTTGTAATCGTAATGCCTGAAACAATGTCCATTGAACGCCGTAAATTAATGCTTGGTTATGGTGCTCAGCTCGTATTGACTGACGGTTCTCTTGGTATGAAAGGCGCTATTGCTAAAGCTAAGGAAATCGTAACGGCTACATCCGGTGCTATTGAAGCAGGTCAGTTCGTAAATCAAGCTAATCCTGCAATTCACTACAGAACAACTGGTCCTGAAATCTGGCAAGATACTGATGGTACCGTAGATATCTACGTATCTGGTGTTGGTACAGGCGGTACGTTGACAGGTGCAGGTCGCTACTTGAAAGAACAAAACCCTGATGTACATGTGGTTGCCGTAGAACCAGCAGATTCTCCTGTATTGTCTAATGGTAAACCAGGCCCTCATAAAATCCAAGGTTTAGGTGCTGGCTTCATTCCAGATACATTGGATACTAACATTTACGATGAAGTAATCCAAGTTTCTAACGAGGATGCTTTTGCTACATCTCAAGCTTTTGGTCACACAGAAGGCGTATTGGTAGGTATTTCCTCTGGTGCTGCGCTTTGGGCGGCTCAAGAATTGGCAAAACGCCCTGAAAATAAAGGCAAAAATATTGTAGTAATTCTCCCTGATACAGGCGAACGCTACTTATCTACAGCATTGTTCCCTGAAGTTTAATCGCCTATCATGGTGAAAGCATAATAATTGCTTTTACCTGGCTCAAACACATAGATGCCCCCTGTATTTTACAGGGGGCATCCTTTTTTGATTGAATTCTTTTATTATTATAATAGGGTGATGTACTGATTAAATAATGGTGCAGATTATTCATAGTCGGAGAGGGACTTTCACAATAACATTTATAATTGAATACACAAGAAAATTTATAATTGTATATGAAAAAGGAACTACTAGGTAGCTCCTTTAGTATTTTGGTATGTATTTAATTGTGATTATCTACCGTTTTTAACGATATTATCCATCCAGTTGAATAATTCTTCTAAATCGTAGTCACCAGAGTGATCTACATTAAATGGTGTTGCCATATCTACTCTGTACCCAAGGTTTTGAGCACGTGTACCTACGATTAAAGGAATTGCAACAGATGTATTACTGTCGGCTGTGCCATAACGAATACGATAGAATCGTGCATTTGTCGCAGCAGGAGAACCAAGATAGTTCATTGGGTTCATCATAGTAACGATCTTAGCATTTTCTACGTATACATCTTGGTTAGCTGTTGAATCGTGTAATGCAGCAGTAATGGTAAAGTGATTATTATCTGTAGTACTTGTACCAAATAGATTGTTTTCACCTGTATCATTAGCACGAGAGTCAAAGGCACCAGGCGCTTTTGAGCGACTTACAAAGTGGTTATATGCTTCCCAGTTAATGTCTTTGATGGCCCCTGTTTTATTATCTCGTACAAGGTATGTATGCTTGGATAAATCAGTACCTTGAGCTGCTGCTTTATTAGCGGCAGCAACGATAAACTCTTTTACATAGTTTTTGAAAGTCCCGTTACCATTCTTGTCGAGTTTTAGTATACGACCTAGAGAGTCACGTAATTGTAAGTTATTTACGTAATCAGGGAAGTGTTCGCTGAGCATTTTAGAGTATGATAAATCGTCTGTATTCAAGTTTACACGTTGCATCGTACGTTGTGGTGGAGCAGAGTTACCACCTACATTAGCTTGTGGTAATTCGCCTTGGCCCATAGTTACTTTGTTAAAAGATGTGATACCGTTATAGCTCCATTCGTAAGCCATATCTGCCGCATCAAGGTTAGTGATAGGGGCATATGCGGATGCTGCGTATACATTAGTTGCCGCTGTAGCTGCACCTAATGCTTGTAAATATGGTTGGAAGTCGGAGCTGTTACCAGTTGCACCTTGTAATAAGGATACACCACCGCCTGCACTTGTACCATTTGTGATAATGCGGTTTGCATTACCTGGCATAGCGGAATCGTTAGCGTGTAAGTAAGCTGTAGCCGCTTGTAAGTCAACGATTACTGCAGGGGCCTTACCTATAAAGTTGCCATCGGAAGCTTTATTGGTACGACCACGAGTAGATGGGGAAGCTACTACATAACCACGGGATAATGCATAAAGAACACTGTTAGGTTTTCCATTTTCCATCTTAGGCGTCATAGCCTGGCTCGGCATGTAACCACCTACTGCATTTGGCATGAAGATAGGGGCTGTTTGGGTATTGTAACCATTGATTGTGCCGTTGTTGAAATATTCCTCTGGTACATAAATGTTCATGTATTGCTGATCTATGTCGATTGGATTAGCCACGTAAGGGATATACTCGAAGGCGCGATATTTAATTTCCTTATTATCTACTGTGGTAGACATGGATTCATAATTTTTCGCGTCGAAAGCAAGACTAATCTTTGCAGACGCATCAGCTTGCAATGGGGGTTCAATTGGTTGGGAGAGAATATTTTTCTCTTCTGTAACAGGAGAGCCTTTTGTGGAAGCTTCATTACGAGCATTTACATAAGATTGTGGTAATTTACTTTCTTGAACCTGTTTAGTCTCTGCCTCAGATTTAGCTTTTGCTTCGGCTTCAGATTGAGCTTTAGCCTTAGCCTTAGCCTCGGCTTCAGCCTGAGCTTTAGCAGCAGCATCTGCTTCTGCTTTAGCTTTTGCCTCAGCTTCAGCTTGCGCTTTAGCAACAGCGTCCGCTTCTGCTTTAGCTTTTGCCTCGGCTTCAGCCTGAGCTTTTGCTGCAGCTGCCGCTTCTTCTTTTGCTAGTTGTTCAGTAGCTAAACGTTCTTGTTCTTCTTGGATCGCAGCTTGTCTTGCAAGTTCCGCTTGTTTAGCAGCAATACGTTCTTGTTCCGCTTTTATAGCAGCTTCGCGTTCAGCTTTAGCTTTCTCGGCCGCGATACGCTCTTGTTCAGCTTTTAAAGCGGCTTGCCGTTGAGCCTCAGCTTGTTGAGCCGCAATACGTTCTTGTTCTGCTTTAATAGCTGCTTGCCGTTCTGCTTCAGCTTTAGCGGCAGCTTCAGCACGTTGGCGAGCTGCTTCTTCAGCCGCTAAGCGTTCTTCTTCAGCCTGTTGAGCGAGGATACGCTCACGTTCAGCTTTTAAAGCCGCTTGGCGTTGAGCTTCAGCTTGTTGAGCAGCGATACGTTCTTGTTCTGCTTTAATAGCAGCTTGGCGTTGAGCCTCGGCTTGTTGAGCTACCACACGTTCTTGTTCCGCTCTAATAGCCGCTTGACGTTGAGCTTCAGCTTGTTGAGCGGCTATTCGCTCTTGTTCCGCTTTAATAGCTGCTTGGCGTTGAGTTTCAGCCTGTTGAGCGGCAATACGTTCTTGCTCCGCTCTAATAGCCGCTTGGCGTTGAGCCTCAGCTTGTTGAGCGGCAATACGCTCTTGTTCAGCTTTAATAGCCGCTTGGCGTTGCGCTTCAGCTTGCTGAGCGGCGATACGTTCTTGTTCTGCTTTAATAGCGGCTTGACGTTGCGCTTCGGCTTGTTGGGCCGCAATACGTTCTTGCTCAGCACGTAAAGCCGCTTGACGTTGAGCCTCGGCTTGTTGAGCTGCAATACGTTCTTGTTCCGCTTTAATAGCGGCTTGCCGTTGCGCTTCTGCTTGTTGAGCGGCGATACGTTCTTGTTCAGCTTTAATAGCTGCTTGGCGTTGCGCTTCGGCTTGTTGAGCGGCAAGACGTTCTTGTTCCGCTCTAATAGCGGCTTGACGTTGCGCTTCGGCTTGTTGAGCGGCGATACGTTCTTGTTCCGCTCTAATAGCCGCTTGACGTTGAGCTTCAGCTTGTTGAGCAGCGATACGCTCTTGTTCCGCCTGTTGCTCAGCAATACGGCGTTGTTCCTCTTGGATACGAATGCGTTCCAGCTCTGCCGCTTGACGACGTTCTTCTGCAATACGCGCTTGCTCAGCTTGTTGGGCCGCAATACGTTCCTGCTCAGCACGTAAAGCCGCTTGGCGTTGAGCCTCTGCTTGTTGAGCTACCACACGTTCTTGTTCCGCCTGCAAAGCTGCTTGCCGTTGGGCTTCTGCTTGTTGTTGTGATTGTAGTGCGGCTTGCCGTTGTGCTTCAGCTTGCTTTTGAGCAAGTTGTTGTTGATCAGCTTGTGATAAATTTTCTTGTTGGGATGCTTCTTCAGCGGCTAGTTGAGCTAGACGCTCACGCTCAGCTCGTTGAATATCTCGAATCGTAAGCCTCTGTTTTGCTACTACGGCTTTTGTTACTGTAGTATTTGATACAGTTAATGGAGCTATGGATTCTTGTTGAATAACAACAGGCGTACGCTCTACTTGTGTAGTTTGTACTTGTTGCTTACCATCCACTGGTTTCTCTACAGTAACAGGTTCAGTTTTTCGTTGTACATTTATCAAACTGTGCATTGCTAATGTAGGCTCCATGACAGTTTTTGTATCTTTATTGACAACATACTGAGGTTGAGTTTGAACCTGTTGTTGAGATTGCATTGGTACTACTTGTTGCGGTACTGATTGCAATGGTGTAACTTGTTGAGTTTGTACAGGGCTAACCGTTGCTGGTTGCATCACGTAGGATGGTTGAGGTTGTGCCATCGGTGGTGTTTGTTGTTGTACAACGGTGGCCGGTTGTGGTGTAGCTGGTAAGACTGGCTGAGTTGCAATTGGTTTCACGACTGGAGTTGCTACACTTGTAGGACTCTGTGTCGTTGATTCAGCACTGGTACTCGTACCTACTAAATCATTCATGTTAAGTGTAGGCTCTGCATGGGCAACACCACCCAATGCAGCTGCAGCAAGAAATGCAGCAGTGACCTTACAATTTTTGGATGATTTCATGAATTAGCTCTCCGAACTAGATTTCTAATAATAGTTTATAATTTTAAAGTTTATTAATATTTATATAGTTTAACATAAATCG
>OKBS01000612.1_pt1 | contig 11038 bp, 9 predicted proteins | sample 1614331 | NCBI WGS metagenome assembly OKBS01 (sample SAMN04436927, study PRJEB24849) | human gut metagenome | biome: human gut; feature: NICU; material: stool | host: Homo sapiens | place: USA: Saint Louis, MO | collected 2012-05-31
AATAAAACTACGCTTCGTTGACATATATCAAGTTCAATTGTAGCACGTTAACAGTCTTGTGAAATCATTGCATCTAAACGGGATTCATCTTCACAATTCATACTTCGCTCAATTAGTTGCAATGAGAAAATAATAAACGCGGTGAATCCAAAGCCTCAAAACGTACTCGGACGTAAATTTCATTGCCAAACATACGGATAAAGCCGTTCTGTTAACATACTCTGTGTCATGGTGCCTTGGGAATAGTTTAGTTTTTTTTATGGGTGATAAAGCTCAAATTTAGTGATTTTTGTTGCAAATTTGTAAATTCACGGCGCGTAAAATGAGGGAAAAAATCGTTATTCCCACCGCCTAAAAGGTAAAAGAGAAACCGAATGCGTTTATCAATTGTATTAGTGTCCCCGGCTCGGGCGGAAAACGTCGGGGCGGCAGCCAGAGCGATGAAAACCATGGGGTTTAGCGACATGCGTATCGTCGATAGCGAGGCGCATTTGCAGCCCGCCGCGCGCTGGGTCGCGCACGGTTCTGGCGATATCCTCGATAATATCAACACTTATGCCACGCTGGAGCAGGCGCTGCACGATGTTGATTTTACCGTGGCCACGACCGCCCGCAGCCGGGCGCGTTTCCACTACTACGCGACGCCGCAGCAGCTCCTGCCGCTGCTGGAAGAAAAAGCGCAGTGGATGCATCATGCCGCGCTGGTGTTTGGCCGGGAAGATTCTGGTCTGACGAATGAAGAGCTGGCCCTTGCCGATGTGTTGACCGGTGTGCCTATGGCGGCTGACTATCCTTCGCTAAACCTGGGGCAGTCGGTGATGGTCTATTGCTACCAGCTGACCTCATTGCTGCAGCAGGCCCCGTCAACCTCCGCCGACGCAGATGATAATCAACTGCAGGCGTTACGCCTGCGAACGCGCGATCTGCTTAATCGCCTCGGCGCGGGTGACGATGTAAAACTGTCCGACTGGCTGGAGCAGCGGATAGGACTTTTGCAGCAGCGAGACACCGCCATGCTGCATCGTTTACTGCACGATATTGAAAAAAACCTCCCAGGGTAAAATGCTGTCATATTATTTTCATATGGTTTTATGTGCTAATTATTGGCGTCTGGATGCGTAAATGCGGATGAATTGTCAGGTTGCTATGGCGTATTGGCCAGGTGTGAAAAAAAGGGCTAAAAGTAGAAATTCGTTGACTTAAGTCGACAGATACTTTAACCAATATAGGCACAGGACACAGACAGATAAAAATTACAGAGTACACAACATCCATGAATCGCATCGGCATGATCACCACGATTATCACCACCACTATTACCACAGGTAACGGTGCGGGCTGACGCGTACAGGAAACACAGAAAAAAGCCCGCACCTGACAGTGCGGGCTTTTTTTTTCGACCAAAGGTAACGAGGTAACAACCATGCGAGTGTTGAAGTTCGGCGGTACATCAGTGGCAAATGCAGAACGTTTTCTGCGTGTTGCCGATATTCTGGAGAGTAATGCCAGGCAGGGGCAGGTAGCGACCGTACTGTCTGCCCCGGCGAAGATCACTAACCATCTGGTTGCGATGATCGAAAAAACCATTGGCGGGCAGGATGCGCTGACCAATATCGCTGATGCCGAACGCATTTTCGCCGAACTTCTGCAAGGCCTCGCCGATGCCCAGCCGGGCTTTCCGCACGCTCAGTTGAAAATGTTTGTCGAGCAGGAGTTTGCGCAAATCAAACACGTCCTGCACGGTATTAGCCTGCTCGGACAGTGCCCGGATAGCGTCAATGCGTCTCTGATCTGCCGGGGAGAAAAGCTCTCCATCGCTATTATGGCCGGCTTACTGGAAGCGCGCGGTCATAACGTCACGGTGATTAATCCGGTTGAAAAACTGCTTGCCGTTGGCCATTACCTCGAATCCACCGTGGATATCGCCGAGTCGACCCGCCGCGTTGCCGCCAGCCAGATCCCGGCTGACCATATGGTGCTGATGGCGGGCTTCACCGCCGGTAACGAAAAGGGCGAACTGGTGGTGCTGGGCCGTAACGGCTCTGACTACTCCGCAGCCGTGCTGGCCGCCTGCCTGCGCGCCGACTGCTGTGAAATCTGGACCGACGTTGACGGCGTTTATACCTGCGACCCGCGTCAGGTGCCGGATGCGCGTTTGCTGAAGTCGATGTCCTATCAGGAAGCGATGGAGCTCTCCTACTTCGGCGCCAAAGTTTTGCACCCGCGTACTATCGCCCCCATCGCCCAGTTCCAGATCCCCTGTTTAATCAAAAATACCGGCAATCCGCAGGCGCCGGGTACGCTTATCGGCGGCAGCAGCGATGAAGACGATCTGCCGGTGAAAGGTATCTCTAATCTCAACAATATGGCGATGTTCAACGTCTCCGGGCCGGGGATGAAGGGGATGGTTGGCATGGCGGCGCGCGTGTTCGCCACTATGTCCCGCGCGGGAATCTCCGTGGTTCTTATCACCCAGTCCTCTTCCGAATACAGCATCAGCTTCTGCGTGCCGCAGAGCGATTGCGCTCGGGCGAAGCGGGTAATGGAAGATGAATTTTATCTGGAGCTGAAAGAGGGGCTGCTTGAGCCGCTGTCGATCATGGAACGCCTGGCGATTATTTCGGTTGTCGGCGATGGTATGCGTACCCTGCGTGGGATTTCCGCTAAATTCTTCGCTGCGCTGGCGCGCGCCAATATCAACATTGTGGCTATTGCCCAGGGTTCTTCAGAGCGCTCTATTTCCGTTGTCGTGAGCAACGATGATGCGACCACCGGCGTTCGCGTGACCCACCAGATGCTGTTCAATACCGATCAGGTGATTGAAGTGTTTGTCATTGGCATCGGCGGCGTCGGCGGCGCGCTGATCGAACAGATCAAGCGCCAGCAGAGCTGGTTGAAGAGTAAACATATCGACCTCCGCGTTTGCGGGGTGGCTAACTCGCGCGCCTTGCTGACCAACGTACACGGCCTGAACCTTGAACACTGGCGCGATGAGCTGGCGGAAGCCAAAGAGGCGTTCAACCTGGGGCGACTTATTCGTCTGGTGAAAGAGTACCATCTGCTGAACCCGGTGATTGTCGACTGTACCTCCAGCCAGGCGGTGGCCGATCAGTACGCCGATTTCCTGCGCGAAGGTTTCCACGTGGTAACGCCGAACAAAAAGGCCAATACCTCATCGCTGGATTACTATCATCAGCTGCGTCATGCCGCGAGCAGCTCACGACGTAAGTTTTTATACGATACCAACGTCGGCGCGGGGCTGCCGGTAATCGAAAACCTGCAAAATCTGCTGAACGCCGGCGATGAGCTGCTGCGCTTCTCCGGTATTCTGTCCGGCTCGCTGTCATTTATCTTCGGTAAGCTGGACGAAGGCGTAAGCTTCTCTGCGGCGACGAAGCTGGCGCGTGAAATGGGCTATACCGAACCGGATCCGCGCGACGATCTTTCCGGCGTGGATGTTGCGCGTAAGCTGCTAATCCTCGCGCGTGAAACCGGGCGCGAACTGGAGCTGTCTGACATTATCGTAGAGCCGGCGCTACCGGCGGGTTTTGACGCCAGCGGCGATGTCGACAGCTTTATGGCACGCCTGCCTTCTCTGGATGAAGAGTTTGCCTCGCGGGTCTCAAAAGTGCGCGATGAAGGTAAGGTCTTGCGCTATGTCGGTAATATCGAAGAGGATGGCACCTGCCGCGTGAAAATCGCCGCGGTTGATGGCAACGATCCGCTGTTTAAAGTGAAAAACGGCGAGAATGCGCTGGCGTTCTACAGCCACTATTACCAGCCGCTGCCGCTGGTGCTGCGCGGTTATGGTGCGGGTAACGATGTGACGGCGGCTGGCGTTTTCGCCGACCTGCTGCGTACCCTGTCATGGAAGTTAGGAGTTTAAGATGGTCAAAGTATATGCCCCGGCTTCCAGTGCCAATATGAGCGTCGGGTTTGACGTGCTGGGCGCGGCGGTAACGCCGGTTGACGGCACGCTGCTGGGGGACAATGTCTCGGTTGAGGCGGCGACGAACTTTAGCCTGCAAAACGTGGGTCGCTTCGCCAGTAAACTGCCGACGGCGCCGCAGGAAAATATCGTCTATCAATGCTGGGAGCGTTTTTGCCAGGAGATTGGCAAGAAGGTACCGGTGGCGATGACCCTGGAAAAAAACATGCCGATTGGTTCCGGCCTGGGCTCCAGCGCCTGTTCCGTCGTCGCCGCGCTGGTCGCGATGAACGAGTTCTGCGGCAAGCCGCTCAATGAGAGCCGAATGCTGGCGCTGATGGGCGAGATGGAAGGGCGGATTTCCGGCAGTATCCATTACGATAACGTCGCGCCGTGCTATCTGGGCGGGATACAATTGATGCTTGAGGAAAACGGCATCATCAGCCAGCAGATTCCGGCCTTCGACGAGTGGTTGTGGGTGCTGGCCTATCCGGGTATTAAGGTCTCCACCGCGGAAGCGCGGGCAATTTTGCCGGCGCAGTATCGCCGTCAGGACTGTATTGCCCACGGTCGTCATCTAGCGGGCTTTATTCACGCCTGCTATTCCCGCCAGCCTCAGCTGGCGGCGAAATTGATGAAAGATGTGATTGCCGAACCGTATCGTACCAAACTACTGCCGGGCTTCAGCGAAGCGCGTCAGGCAGCAATGGAAATTGGCGCGCAGGCGTGCGGCATTTCCGGTTCCGGTCCAACGTTGTTTGCATTATGCGATAAACCGGAAACCGCGCAGCGCGTCGCCGACTGGCTGGCTACGCACTATCTGCAAAATCAGGAAGGCTTCGTTCATATTTGCCGGCTGGACACGGCGGGCGCTCGAGTAGTGGGATAACCAATGAAACTCTATAACTTAAAAGATCATAACGAACAGGTCAGCTTTGCGCAGGCCGTCACGCAGGGGCTTGGCAAGCATCAGGGGCTGTTCTTCCCGCACGATCTGCCGGAATTCAGCCTGACTGAAATCGACGAGATGCTGCAGCAGGACTTTGTGTCGCGTAGCGCAAAAATCCTGTCGGCATTTATCGGCGATGAGATCCCGCAGGGCGTTCTGCAAGAGCGCATCGGCAATGCCTTTACCTTCCCGGCGCCGGTCAGCAAAGTGCAGGACGACGTCGGCTGCCTCGAACTGTTCCACGGCCCGACTCTGGCGTTTAAAGACTTCGGCGGCCGCTTTATGGCGCAGATGCTCACCCATATCGCAGGCGACAAACCGGTCACTATTCTGACGGCCACCTCCGGCGACACCGGCGCGGCGGTTGCGCACGCGTTTTATGGCCTGCCAAACGTCAAAGTGGTCATTCTCTATCCGCGCGGCAAAATCAGCCCGCTGCAGGAAAAGCTGTTCTGCACCCTCGGCGGTAACATTGAAACTGTGGCTATCGACGGCGACTTTGACGCCTGCCAGGCGCTGGTTAAACAGGCCTTTGATGATGAAGAGCTGAAAGCTGCGCTGGGTCTTAACTCGGCTAACTCAATCAATATCAGCCGCCTGCTGGCGCAGATTTGCTATTACTTTGAAGCCGTGGCTCAGCTGCCTCAGGAAGCCCGTAACCAGCTGGTTATCTCGGTACCCAGCGGTAACTTTGGCGATCTGACCGCCGGCCTGCTGGCCAAATCTCTGGGTCTGCCAATCAAACGCTTTATTGCGGCGACTAACGCCAACGACACCGTGCCGCGCTTCCTGCAGGACGGTAACTGGTCGCCGAAAGCAACCCAGGCCACGCTGTCTAACGCCATGGACGTCAGCCAGCCGAACAACTGGCCGCGCGTGGAAGAGCTGTTCCGTCGTAAAATCTGGCGCCTGAATGAGCTGGGCTACGCGGCGGTGGATGATGAAACCACCAAAGAGACCATGCGTGAGCTGAAGGCTATCGGCTATACCTCAGAACCGCATGCGGCGATTGCTTATCGCGCGCTGCGCGACCAGCTGCAGGCGGGTGAGTACGGCCTGTTCCTCGGCACGGCGCATCCGGCGAAGTTTAAAGAGAGCGTGGAAGAGATTCTGCAAGAGACGCTGCCGCTGCCGAAAGAGCTGGCCGATCGCGCCGATCTGCCGCTGCTGTCGCATAATCTGCCGGCCGATTTTGCCGCGCTGCGTAAGCTGATGATGGGCTAAGTCTGAATCAGCGCTTCCCTGCTGCGTGATTTGCGGCAGGGAAGCGGTTTTTTTATTGCTCGTGGCGTTTAAAGACCAGCTCTCCGTTACCCGAAGCGTCGGCGTCAAAGAAATAACCTTCGCTATCAAAGCGGGTCAGCTGCTCCGGCTTCGTTAAGCGATTCTCAATGATGTAACGACTCATCAAGCCGCGCGCTTTTTTAGCGTAGAAGCTGATCACTTTAAACTTGCCGTTTTTCTCATCAAGAAATACGGGCTTAATCAGCTGGCCCTCAAGCCGTTTGGGTTTCACCGACCTGAAGTACTCATCAGAGGCCAGATTTACCACGATATCGTCGCCCTGGGCTTTCAACGCCTGATTCAGCTTATCGGTAATAACGTCTCCCCAATACTGATACAGATCTTTGCCTTTCGCGTTCTCAAGCTTAATCCCCATCTCCAGACGATAGGGTTGCATCAGATCCAGCGGGCGCAGAACGCCGTACAGGCCGGAAAGCATCCGCAGATGCTGCTGGGCAAAATCGAAATCGGCTTCGCTAAAGGTCTCTGCCCGCAGGCCGGTATAGACATCGCCCTTAAACGCCAGGATCGCCTGACGGGCGTTGTCCGGGGTGAAGTCTGGCTGCCAGTCGTGAAAGCGGGTCGCGTTCAGGTCAGCCAGCTTGTCGCTGATGCCCATCAGTTTACCAATCTGCGGTGCCGACAGCTGACGGGCAATGCCGATAAGCTCCTGAGAGTGTTCCAGTAGCTCTGGCTGGGTATAACGCGTCGTTGCCAGCGGGCTTTGATAATCGAGCGTTTTTGCAGGTGAAATCAGAATGAGCATATCCAGTCCTTACAGGAAATTTTTGACGACTTTAGCAAAAAAACGTCATGAGAGGATCGATAGCTGCGATTGCCGCGCTATTCGCGCGGCAGGTTGTCCCATGTTCCCGGTACCAGTTGCTGATGAATTTCAGGGTAGCGGGTGACGTCAAATTCCGGCCGCTGGCCCAGCTTCCGCTGTCGCAGATAATCGCTGGCAATGATCCGCACCGTCGGCGACAGCAGCAGGATAGCCGTCAGGTTAGTTATTGCCATCAGCGCCATGATGATATCCGCCATCTGCCAGACCACCGGTAGGCTGACCATCGCGCCGGTGACGACCATACACAGCGTGAGCAGACGCAGCAGCCAGATGTTACGCAGGCTATCCATGCGGAGAAAAATGAGATTATTTTCGGCATAGATATAGTTTGCGACGATCGAACTGAAGGCGAACAGCAGCACGATAAAAGCGACAAAGCTGGAACCCCAGTCGCCGACGAGGTTGCTCATCGAATGCTGGATAGCCTGAATGCCGCTTGCCGCTTCTTCGTTGCCGTCTCGCGGCGCCAGCATGATGATCACGGCGCTGGCGGTACAGATCACGATGGTATCAATAAAGACGCCAATCATCTGTACGATCCCCTGCGCCGCGGGATGAGGGGGCCAGGAGGCGGCAGCGGCGGCGGAATTTGGCGTCGAACCCATACCCGCTTCATTGGAAAACATCCCGCGCTGAAAGCCGCTGGTGAGCGCCTGGCTGATGGTGTAGCCCACCGCGCCCGCAGCGGCCTCTTGCCAGCCGAAAGCGCAGCGGAAAATGATTTCAAAAATCGTCGGCAGGGCGGTGATATGCCACAGGCCGATAATCAGGCTGGTCAGCACCCACAATAAAGCCATAAGCGGCACGAGCCACTGCATCAGCCGCGCTACGCCGCGAATCCCGCGAACGATGACCAGCAGGGTCAGCGCCGCCAGGACGCCGCCGGTGATAACATCGGGTAAACGAAACGCATACTCCATGGCATGGGCAACGGAGTTGGCTTGTACGGTATTAAAGATGACGCCGTAGGCCAGCAGGAGAAGAATGGAAAACAGCACGCCCATCCAGCGCATGCCGAGTCCCCGGGCCATATACCAGGCCGGGCCACCGCGAAAGTGCCCGCGGGAGTCGCGCTCTTTATAAAGCTGCGCGAGAGAACATTCGGCGAAACTGCTGGCCATGCCGAGCAGCGCCGAGACCCACATCCAGAAAACGGCGCCGGGGCCACCTGCGGCAATGGCCAGCGCCACGCCTGCCATATTGCCGCTGCCCACGCGCGCCGCCAGGCTCATACAGAGCGCCTGAAAAGAGGTTAACCCGCCGGGCTGCGGCTGAAGGCTCTTTTTCAGACTTCTGCTAAACTGGCGGATATAACGGAACTGTATAAATTTTGTTCGCCAGGTAAACCAAACGCCAGCGCCCAGTAACAGATAAATCATTACCGAGCCCCAGAGTATTTCATTGATAAACGACAGAAAATCAGGCATCAAGCATCCTCTTGCCCATATCGGTGCGCGAGTGTAAGCGCTACCAATCCAGTGACAATCCTTTAGTGTTCAGGGAATTAATTGGCCCAGTTTATCACACTCTGCGCTCATGCATTGTAGGCGGTTGCGCTGCCCCGGCAGCGTGTTATCATCTTGGCAGACCGGTTACATCCCCTTAACTGCTGTTTAAGAGAAACACTATCATGACGGATAAATTGACTTCTCTGCGTCAGTACACCACTGTCGTAGCTGATACCGGAGATATCGCGGCAATGAAGCTGTATCAGCCTCAGGACGCCACGACTAACCCTTCTTTGATTCTCGGCGCGGCTCAGATCCCTGAGTACCGTAAGCTGATTGATGACGCCGTTGCCTGGGCTCGCGGCCAGAGCAGCGACCGCGCGCAGCAGATTATCGATGCTTCCGATAAGCTGGCGGTGAACATTGGTCTCGAAATTCTTAAGCTGATCCCTGGCCGTATTTCCACCGAAGTTGATGCTCGCCTGTCCTATGACACCGAGGCTTCTATCGCCAAAGCTAAGCGCCTCATCAAACTGTACAACGATGCTGGCATCGGCAACGATCGCATTCTGATTAAACTGGCTTCTACCTGGCAGGGCATTCGCGCCGCTGAGCAGCTGGAAAAAGAAGGCATCAACTGTAACCTGACGCTGCTGTTCTCCTTCGCTCAGGCGCGTGCCTGTGCGGAAGCGGGCGTATTCCTGATTTCTCCGTTCGTTGGTCGTATCCTCGACTGGTACAAAGCCAACACCGATAAGAAAGAGTACGCGCCGGCAGAAGATCCGGGCGTGGTGTCCGTAAGCGAAATCTACGAATACTACAAACAGCACGGTTACGAAACGGTGGTTATGGGCGCAAGCTTCCGTAACCTCGGCGAGATCCTCGAACTGGCCGGCTGTGACCGTCTGACTATCGCTCCTGCGCTGCTGAAAGAGCTGGCGGAAAGCGAAGGCGCCATCGAACGCAAACTGGCCTTCAGCGGCGAAGTTAAAGCGCGTCCGGCGCGTATCACCGAATCTGAATTCCTGTGGCAGCACAACCAGGATCCGATGGCGGTAGATAAACTGGCGGAAGGCATCCGCAAGTTTGCGATCGACCAGGAAAAACTGGAAAAAATGATCGGCGATCTGCTGTAATCCCCCATGTGGCCGGCGTCCGTCGGCCACATTAAACTGTCTGCCTTGCTCCCCTCGGTGTATTATTCTGTCTATTAATACTGTTTGAACGGAATAATCATGAACACCTTACGAATCGGCTTAGTTTCCATTTCCGATCGCGCCTCCAGCGGCGTCTATCAGGATAAAGGCATTCCCGCGCTTGAAGCGTGGCTGGCCCGTGCGCTCTCCACGCCTTTCGAATTGCAAACCCGCTTGATCCCGGATGAACAGGTTATTATCGAGCAAACCCTCTGTGAACTGGTCGATGAAATGGGCTGCCACCTGGTCCTGACGACCGGCGGCACGGGCCCGGCCCGCCGTGATGTTACCCCGGATGCGACGCTGGCGATTGCCGATCGGGTGATGCCCGGCTTTGGTGAGCAAATGCGCCAGGTGAGCCTGCACTTTGTGCCGACGGCCATTCTGTCTCGTCAGGTTGGCGTTATCCGCAAGCAGGCGCTGATCCTTAACCTGCCCGGGCAGCCAAAGGCGATTGAGGAAACGCTGGAAGGTGTGAAAGATGCGGAAGGTAACGTGCTGGTGCACGGCGTTTTCGCGAGTGTACCGTATTGTGTACAGCTGCTTGAGGGGCCTTACGTGGAAACAAACGGCGAAGTAGTAGCAGTTTTCCGTCCTAAAAGCGCCAGGCGTGAAACATTATCCTGAATTTACCGTATTCCTGATATAACCTGCATCACTAGTGGTGTGTTGTTTTATTTACGATATAGTGTTTTTTACTTTACACCGTGCGTAGAATATCTTCATACCTCTGGATGATTGCCCGTTATGTCACACTACACCCGACCTCTGAATCGACAGGATTATAAAACGCTGACGCTGGCCGCCCTCGGCGGCGCGCTGGAGTTTTACGATTTCATTATCTTTGTCTTCTTCGCCGCCGTTGTCGGCGAGCTATTTTTCCCGGCCGATATCCCGGAATGGCTGCGCCAGGTGCAGACCTTCGGCATTTTTGCGGCGGGCTATTTAGCGTCCTCTTGGCGGCATCATTATGGCCCATTTTGGCGATCTGGTCGGGCGTAAGAAGATGTTTACCCTGAGTATTTTACTGATGGCGCTGCCTACGCTGGCGATTGGCCTGCTGCCCACCTACGCGTCGGTAGGCATCGTGGCGCCGCTTTTGCTGCTGCTTATGCGCATTCTTCAGGGGGCGGCGATTGGCGGTGAAGTCCCCGGCGCCTGGGTCTTTGTGGCGGAGCATGTACCGGAAAAAAGAATAGGTATCGCCTGCGGTACGCTGACCGCTGGCCTGACGGTGGGGATATTACTGGGGTCGGTCGTCGCGACGCTGATTAATACTCATCTGACTCCTCAGGGTATCCACGATGGCGGCTGGCGTATTCCGTTCCTGTTAGGCGGCGCGTTTGGTCTTGTCGCCATGTATCTGCGCCGTTGGCTCCAGGAGAC
>OKBS01000620.1_pt1 | contig 10912 bp, 10 predicted proteins | sample 1614331 | NCBI WGS metagenome assembly OKBS01 (sample SAMN04436927, study PRJEB24849) | human gut metagenome | biome: human gut; feature: NICU; material: stool | host: Homo sapiens | place: USA: Saint Louis, MO | collected 2012-05-31
ATGCGCTCCGGATGAATATGATGATCTCATATCAGGAACTTGTTCGCACCTTCCTCAATAAGCCATTATTAATCAGTCTGCCACATGGCATCCACTATTCCGTCATGCTGACGGACAGCCAGCCTAGAACATAGCTCCGCTTAGTAAACTCATGAGGACGAAATGGCGAAAATATGGCACAAAATTAAATCGGTTTTCATAGCAGAACCGGAAGATGCTTACTGGGATCAAAGAGCGACCAACCTTGACTATCTGGTGAAGAGGCACACAGGTGAAATTATAGTTGATCCTACCACCGCGCACTTGTCCCTGGATGAACGGGCCAAAATGGCAGTCGGTACGGTGGATTTCGAGACGATGCTTGCAGACCTGGAGATATCAACAGATTATCGTTCACTCAATCCCAATGATATTGTTGTGGCAGTCTGCATTGGGATCATGGGAGTTGGAGCTGCGCAACTGACAAATCACTATGCAGATGCACTTGAAGAGAAATTCGTAAAGCTGCATGAGAATTTTAAGCCTAAGGATAAAGGCCCCAGTCCCTTAGACTACCGGGCAGGTGGTAACCATCGTTCAATCTTTGGGCACGACTTTAATCTCAATCAGAAACTGCCTGACGGTTATACGTATGGCGGGCAAGATGTCGGAGGGCAATCGGTCTATTCCCTGGTACTCAAGTATCTCGAAAGTAACTTTCCCGGTAGCAGTGGCCTCGGCCTGCATTTGAAGGCAATACTGCATATTCTGACCCACTATCTTTCCGATTTACCCACAACGAAAGGTCTTCCTCTGCCCTTTTCTTCTTTTTTTACAGAGTGGAAAGAGGACCCCACCAAAGCTACAGGGTATGCAGCCTCGAATCCTTTAATGGAAGCTCTGGGAGATGAGTACGGAACTATTAACGCAGCTGATGCATCCACCTACGCTGTTATGAAGATGCTCTTACTATCTTATGGCGCTTTTGCCCACAGGGGACTGGATACTCCTGAAGATGAAAAAGAGCTGCATAAGACGCAACTTGCGGTGATCGCTTATGGCACTGCGCTTGTTATACAGATGCTTCTGCTGGTAACAGGAACTCTTGGACGAACCGGAAAGCTGAACTACCTTATTGCCGGTCCGTTCCTCTGGAACAGCGCCCGTTCGGTGTTGATAGTCCATAAACAGCATCGTCAGGTCATGACTCATTATGAAAAATCTATTGCCGTACTTAATGACAGCGAATCAAATTTTGACGATTGGATAAAAACTGTATGCGCTTAGTAAACCATGCCACTAATACAAAAAACTTTTATCATTTTGAAGACTCCGATGATTGTTGCGAGCCTGCTGTAGTAACAGCAGCAGCTGAGCGTTTGCGGCAAAGCAAAGATCTTAATGCTGCAGATGTCGCCCAACTGGAAACGATTGTCTCGCTTGAACTGCTGAGGTATGAGTACGCTTCTGGCGAAATGCCGGTGGATGATTTAAAGTCGCAGATACAAAAATTGCGTAATAATTTAATCGATGTCCATGGCCGGGAACCTTTCGATAATGGCAATATAGACAAAGGCTTCTACATATTTCTGAACGAGGAGTATGGTCTTGTCACAAAGTAAAAACATCCTGGCCGCTGTTGGGTTATTAGTGACGGCTTTTTCATCAGCTTTTGCAGGAAAAAAAGCTTCGGACCATCTTGAAAAGCGACGTAAAAAGTCGCTTGAAAAGGAAGAAGATGGGATCGATAAAAAACTCAAAAAGGACGGAAAATGATTATTTTATTTGTTGTTATTGCAATAATTGCTTTTGTTATTATATTTGGCGCCAATGAGGTGCCCAGACGAAGAAGGCATCAGGCGATGCAGGAGGCAAAAAAGAAAAGGTTTCGTGATAGTGACCAGAGATGAATGATATAGTATTACGATCAAGGATATGTTGCATATTGATGATGCTAATACAATTAGCTTAAAAAGCTGTAGCTAAGTGTTTAGCCAGAGTTAACTTTCTAGCTTCAACGGTCCTTGGTACAAAAATGTCATCATACGAGGCATTGTAAAGAATTCCGGAAGATACGACATCCATACCTTCCGGACAATAAATAAACAGCGTATTTGTTCGCTTTACAGCATTTTAACATGCCATTAACGCCGGAAATATTAAATTAAACTTAAGTTAAATTGCCTGGGTTAATCTTAATATGCCTGGAATTACACCAGGCTACGTGGCCTTCAAAATTACAGAATATTCTTTAACTTAGCCTCATCAATCCACGTTCGGAATTCTTCAAGAAGATTATCGTAAAGTGCTTCATCGCTAACGGTTGCGAAATTATCCATGGCAAAGAAGTGCGTGTTATCGATCTTACGATCTGTAAAATCATCAAGGTTTTTCAGGATGCCATAATTCGAACCTCCGAGGCCGACAAATTTCCAGAAGATTGGATAATTTGCGGATCGACGAATAGCATCTTTTATCGCTTTTGTTTTACTGATGCCGCCGTCCGTGATGAATACGATATAGACAGGTAGCTTACTGTCCCGGTAGTAATCAACAATCTCCTCCATCACTGGTGGCTCGTTGTTCGTACCACCCAAGCCAGGCAGTAATTCCCACCTTGAGCGTTTGCCACTCCCCTGAATGGTTTCGACATAATTATCGAGATTACTCAGCGTGACATTCAGATATTTTCGGTGCTTTTCAGCAAAGCCCCAAAGATCCATTTCACCGTCATCATCAAACTGAACGGCAAGAACAGCGATGCGATCCAGTACAGACTGCACATGCCCTCTTGAAAACTCTCCGGTCATTGAGCCAGAGGCATCGAGCACAAACGCTACGCTCGCCTGCAGCGTATTAAGCTTGTGCTTGGTCAAGCTGACGGTCGCTTTTTTTGCAAGGCTGACCAGGCGTGGCGCTTGTTTCTCCAGCTTTTTCTCAAGACTTATCGTCGGAGCTGTTGAAGGTTGAGGAGCCGGTGTCGGAGCTGGAGATGACACGTCAACACCGTAGCTGATGGCCAGCGGCTCAAGCCCGCCATTGAAACCTTGGCCAAGCGCCCGGAGCTTCCAGTTGCCGTTATGACGATAGACCTCCGCCACGATGATGGCTTTCTCGCTGCGCCCTGCCGTCTCGGGATCGAATGATGCGATGCCGGGTGCCTGCAGGCTCAGCTGCTGCAGGCCGGTAATGGTATCGCTGCCATCGATGACGAGAGTTAAGGCAATTTTCTGAACAGCCGGTAATACACGGTTAAGTTCAATATGCACGCTTGATTGCTGTGTCCCAGGAGTCAGTTTAACGGCGCCATCCGGTGAACTCAGATTATTAAAAAAGATGAAATCGTTATCACCACTCACCTTTCCCTGTGCGTTGAGCATGAAAACGCAGGTATCGGGTTCGCCGCGAAAAGCCGGTCGCACCGGATATCGCAGGTTGAGCGTGATAGAGGATGAAGTTAGAGGGATATTCTGACCTGACTGTAATTGCATGGCTTCTGCTCCTTGTTTAATAACCGTAGTCTCTGCCACCCTTTACGCGGGTTCTGGCCTGCAGCGCCGAAAGACATTCGTCACGCTTTTGTTTATTGGAAAAGTTGATACGGCGGGACCCAAAATCACCGTGAATGTAGAAATTGACGCCTTTCTCTCGGGTGATATTCGATATTTTGCGTATCTCTATGCTGTCCTGCTCGCCCATTCTGCTCAGGAACCTGAGGCGAAGCCAGTCACGGGGTCTGAGGTCCAACCATGCGAAAAACCACGTTAAGAAAGCAACCTTCTGAAAAGGCGACGTTTATGGGGTTTGAGGGCCAATGGAACGAAAACGTACGCTAAGAAGTTAATTCATTGTTTAAATTGAAATTTAGTTCTCTTAGTTCCCCCTTCAAAATATCCTCCGGTAGCGTAAACGTATAATGCCCCAGCATATTGATATGCCCGTGCATCAGTGGGGACAACCGGGCGATATCTTCAACCCCGATTTCTTCTCCATTACTGCGTATCCAGCTCAGGGCTTCCTGCATATAAAGTGTGTTCCACAGTACCACTGCGTTAGTGACCAGGCCCAGTGCCCCCAGCTGATCTTCCTGACCTTCACGATAGCGCTTTCTGATCTCACCGCGCTGCCCGTAGCAGATCGCCCTCGCCACAGCATGGCGGCCTTCCCCCCGGTTTAGCTGCGTCAGGATCCGCCGACGATAATCCTCATCATCAATATAATTAAGAAGGTACAGCGTCTTGTTGACGCGCCCCACTTCCATGATCGCCTGTGCCAGCCCTGATGGGCGCGAGCTTTTCAGCAAAGAGCGAATGAGTTCTGAAGCATGAATGGTGCCCAGTTTCAGCGAACCGGCGGTTCGCATCATCTCATCCCACTGATCCTCGGCTTTCGACAGATCGGCACAACCACGTGCCAGTTCGTCCAGTGCACCGTAATTTGCCGATTTATCCACTCGCCAGAATACCGCTTCACCGGCATCGGCAAGCCGGGGGGAAAACTGGTATCCCAGCAGCCAGAAGAGGCCAAAAATAATGTCGCTGGTACCGGCTGTGTCTGTCATGATCTCAACCGGATTCAGCCCTGTCTGCTGCTCCAGAAGGCCTTCCAGCACAAAAATGGAATCTCGTAATGTGCCGGGGACAACGATGCCGTGGAATCCAGAGTACTGATCAGAGACGAAGTTGTACCAGGTGATGCCACGTCCGGAACCAAAATATTTTCTGTTAGGTCCTGAATTGACGGTTTTCACCGGCGTGACAAAGCGCATGCCATCAGCTGAAGCCACTTCGCCACCACCCCAGCGGCCAGCAAGCTCCAGTGTGGACTGAAAATCAACCAGGCGGGCATTGGCGCTGACCAGCGTTTCTGCCCGGAGGTAATTCTGTTTTACCCAGCTAAGCCGGTGGCGCGTCAGCGCCGGTATATTGTGCTTTATCAGCGGTTCCAGCCCGATATTGCAGGCCTCTGCCATCAGGACCGCGCACAGGCTGATGTGCAGATCCTGTGCCCGGGCCCCGGATTCACTGACATGCGTAAACTCACGTGTAAATCCCGTTCTGGCATCTATTTCAAGCAACAGTTCCGTCAAATCTACTGGCGGGAGTAGCAGCCTTACCCGACTGTTGAGACGATGCAACGATGGTGGCTCCTCCAGTTTCTCCAGGCTGCTGATAGTCAGGGAAGGATGTTTACCGTCATGGCAAATATGAACCTCCGCATTTCCTTCAAAGCGGGATGCGACGGTTTTCCAGGTTTCATCTAGCTGGGCCGCCAACTGTTGCACGCCTTTATGTCCATCAGTGGGATGTCCCAGCGCCCGGCAAACGGGGACCCGCTGAGCCTGCCATTCTTCCCCCTGCAACAGCTTCTCGCGGGGATTTCCCCAGCGATCGCTGTTTTCGAGCCAGATGTCCCTTCGACGTAGTGCATCCTGAAGGCGCTCCAGCAGACAAAGCGAGTAACCGGCACGCTGTATCCGGCCCTCCGCATCGTATACCAGGCGTTTCCAGGGGCCGGTAATAATATGTTCAGGCGCATTGTCCAGGATGCGCTTTTTCGAGCCGTTCAGTTCGGTCAGATAATGAATGGCGGACAACGTATGTTCTCCGGCTGGCGCTGCCTGGAAATGCAGGTCGCGCAATACCGCCGGAAGAAAGCGCTTTACCCGCCCGTACTGCTCCACCATTTCGTCATGGAAATTGTTGTTCTGAGGCCGGGCCAGCTCATTTACCTTGCTGACGGATTCTGCCAGCCTGCTTTTCGGTATGCTGTTGAATATGGTCTCCCTCAGTTCAGCATCGTCAGCCTGTTCATCCAGCAACAATGAACATGCCCGCGCCAATATTAGCGCAGCACGATCAAGATCTTTAAGCGTCCTGAGCCGTTTTTTCTGCCCCGTTTTCTTCGCCGCACGAGTGATATCCAGTATCAGCATATCGAGCACATCAACGGCCTCATCCAGCGCCGCAGTCTCCTGCGCTTTAACGAATGCTGTGAGTACGGCCAGTTTTCTCTGCTGTGGCATTCGCGCGATATATTTTACCGACGCCATGCCTGCGTAACGGGCCAAATTACGCAGTTGTATAGCAGGCAGACCGGTAAAATTCAGTCGGGAAAATTCCAGGTTTCGCAGCCGGATATACCGCTCCAGCGCTTCGGTAAATGCCGGGCCGCTGACGGTGACCGGTCCCTTTTTCAGTTGCTCCAGCGGTGAAGTACGCTGCCCCTCAGGAATGTCCAGAAGCTCCGTCACGCGGGCGGTCTGCCAGCTGTCCGGCAACGCGGCCAGTTTCTTCCACAGCCGCTGATTTGCCCGTTCGCGTATTTCACTGACGAGACGTACAAGTGTGGTTGCTCCGGGCAGCAGGACCTTATTCTGAAGCAGCCACGCGGTGGCAAAATCAAACATAAGGCCGGGTCGCTCATTACTGAGCCATGCGCGGGTGTACAGCAGGCGCTTCAGGCGGAAAGACCAGGGGAAATCGCCAAATTCATGGTAACCGTAATATTCCTTAATCAGCGCAGTATGCTCTCTGAGGGTGGTAACCCGTTCTGCGTAGCGGGTAAGGACTTCCGGACGGCGAATATTAAGCTGCACCGCGACAAATTGCTGAACACCTGGCAGAACCCGGGTTAAGTCTGTCAGAAAGGTGCCCAGAAAACGGGCGGTGGTGAGCTGAAGCGCAATTCCCAGCCGGTTATGCCTTCCCCGCCGCTGGTTAATGAAGGCAAGATCCCGCTCATCAAGATGAAAATAGCGCGCCAGCTGCACGTCATTGGGTTCTGCAACATAGCGACCATAATTCAGTTCCTGCTCAGTGGTCAGAAAATCGACGGGCATACCGGCCTCCCTGCCTGATGGTCATGAATTAACAATTTCGCAACCGTCCGAAATATTATAAATTATCGGACATACTAAAATGGTATTGTTTATGTGTCTATTAAATCGATTTTTTGTTATAACAGACACCTGTTGTCCGATATTTGATTTAGGATACATTTTTATGCGCCTTTTTGGTTACGCACGGGTATCAACTAGTCAGCAGTCGCTCGATATTCAGATCAGTGCGCTCAAAGAAGCAGGAGTGAAAGCAAATCGTATCTTTACTGATAAGGCATCCGGCAGTTCGGTTGATCGTCCGGGGCTTGATCTGCTGCGTATGAAGGTGGAGGATGGTGACGCCATTCTGGTGAAGAAGCTCGACCGTCTTGGCCGTGACACTGCCGATATGATCCAGTTAATTAAAGCATTCGACGCTCAGGGCGTAGCTGTCCGGTTTATCGATGACGGAATCAGTACTGATGGTGACATGGGAAAAATGGTGGTCACTATTCTGTCTGCTGTAGCTCAAGCCGAACGTCAAAGAATATTAGAACGAACAAATGAAGGTCGCCAAGAAGCAATGGCAAAGGGAGTTGTGTTCGGTAGAAAAAGAAAAATAAACAGAGGTGCGATATTAAATATGTGGAAACAAGGTTTAGGAGCCTCACACATATCAAAAACAATGAATATTGCTCGTTCAACAGTATATAAAGTAATAAATGAAAGCAACTAATATAAAAGGTTGAATATGGAATTTAATATTACTTCAAAGTCTAATCCGTTTGGCGATACAACAGCAGAAAATGATAAGAAAATGTTGAGCAGTGCTTTCATCGAAACTGCTGACTTTAGAACTTTAATTGAAACAGATGACCGAACTATTGTTGTAGGCAGACGAGGGACTGGTAAAAGTGCTTTATTCATTCAGCTAAATGAGCATTGGAAGAAAGATAAAAAAATATTAATCCTAAGTTTTTCACCAGACGACACGCAAATAATTGGCTTTAGATCAATGTTGAAGCCATTTACAGGCTCATTCAATTTAGCCAGGGCAGCAACAAGGTTATTATGGCGATATGCTATGTTAATGGAGATAGCATCATATATATCTTCTCATTATAAATTATCATCTCAAATTTCGACAGAAACATTGTTGAATGAGCATTTAAAGAAATGGAATGCTGCACAAGGTGATATTTTAAGAAAGTGTAGGATTGTAGCAAAAGAATATTTAGATGAAAACAATCCTGAAGAATCAATTGGTGACCTTCAATTTAATTTGAATATTTCAGAAATCGAAGGCAATATAGTTTCACTTCTTGAACGCTCAGACAGGAAAGTTGTCATTTTGATGGATAAGCTAGATGAAGCATATGAACCGGATAATATAGGGATCGGAATCATAGCTGGTCTGGCATATGCCTCAATCGAATTAAATCAAAAAGCAAAATGCATTCGCCCAATCATTTTTTTAAGGGATAATATATTTAGATCGCTATCAAAGGAAGATCCTGACTACTCAAGAAATATAGAGGGGCAAGTCATAAGGCTGCATTGGGATTGGGCACAACTCTTAATGCTATCGGCTAAAAGAATGAAAGTGGCATTTAATCTAGATATTGAGAAAGATCAACGGGTTTGGGATAGGTGTACAGCCGATGACCTCAAAGGAAGGAATGGTTTTAAGCGATGCTTGCAATTTACCCTTTACCGTCCCAGAGACTTACTGTCATTGTTAAATGAAGCTTTTTTCTCCGCATTTAGAGAGAATCGAGAAACCATTATTAACACTGATCTAGAATATGCAGCCAAGTCAATTTCCATGGCCAGGCTTGAAGATCTTTGGAAGGAGTACCAGAAGATTTTCCCTTCAATACAAGTTATAACTAGTGCATTCCGTAGTATTGAACCTGAATTAACAGTCTACACTTGCTTAAAAAAAATAGAAGCATCTTTCGAATCAATAGAAGAAAATGAAGACCCAAAAATAATCTCTGAAATACAATTACTAAAAGCTAGTGGGATCCTCCAAAGTTTGTATAGCGTAGGATTTGTGGGTATACGTGATAAAAACACTTCATCCTATTCATTTTGCCATGATGGACGAACCCCAGACAAAGGTTTTGAAAGCAGTGAAAAACTATTAATTCATCCATGTTATTGGCTTGGTTTGAATTTAAATCGCAACGCTCTTGCTCCAGAGGAAGCTGAGGAAATAAATGACGAATATGATATCAATGTTGTTTCCGATAATTCAGCCATTAGAAATAAAACAATAGGTCAAATAACCACTCATCTGGATCAAATACCGACAGGAAATGAAGGGGCTAATGAATTTGAGCAATGGTGCTTAGACGCACTAAGAATTGTATTTGCATCCCACCTGACAGATATAAAACCGCATCCAAACGGTAACGCGGTTCAGAGAAGAGATATTATAGGTACCAATGGTGGAAAATCAGATTTTTGGAAGCGTGTATTAGAAGACTATAAAACAAGACAAGTTGTTTTTGATGCAAAAAATTTTGAAGAATTAGGTCCATCTGAGTACAGACAATTACAATCATATTTAACAGGTCCGTATGGAAAATTAGGGTTTATTATTAATAGAGAAGAAAGTGAGGCATTGAAATCAGGGAGAGATTTGGATTGGACAAAAGAAATGTATCAATCTCATAATTCATTAATAATAAAATTACCTGCGAAATACATATCTAAATTGTTGCAAAAATTAAGAAACCCTGAGAAGCATGACGCTATAGATAGTCAGATGGGGAAACTTTTAACTCTATATGAAACATCATATATGGCCATTAAAAGCACTCAAAAGAAACGAAGAAAATAGCATCAGGTACATCATATGAGAGGGTTCCTGAAAAGGAACTTTCTCATATTTTATAATAAATCAATAATATATATCCTTAGCGTACGTTTTCGTTCCATTGGACCTCAAACCCCTATTCCTGAGAATCTTGCGGATGAAATCAGAGCAATGGCGAAGGTGCATAACCGTAGTCTGAATGATGAAATGCTTACCCGCCTGATGAATACTCTGGGTTATTTTACGGAAAGGTTGCTTGAACAGAACGAGGATGCGCAGGCGCTTAAAATTCTCTGTATGGAATTCGAGGTGTTTCTGAAGGAAAAAATAAGGGAGGTGGAAAAAAGTGACCTCCCGTGGGATGAAAAGCCGTCTCAGTGATCGATTCTGGCCGGAGCTTTCCGGCCAGTTGTGCTGATTTACTCTGTGAGGAAATGGTCCTTTTCAGCTTTATCTTCTGCATCATTAATTGCACTAATGTTCGTGTTTATAAGTTCTTCAAGTTTCAGTCCGGAGTCTGGTCCTTTGAGCATTACGAAGATATCGGAAATCAGGGCGGTTAGAATCATAATGCCTTCACGTGACCCTGATACTTTTTTAATGAGGTCCCGCCTGAAACCTTCAAGGTCGAAAGAGTTGCCTTCTTCTTTCGATTTATACACCATGAGTCCCAGTCTGACTAGTTCGTTCACAATGGATGAATAATTCATATCTGAGGTTGTGGCGCCCTTCTGAAGTTCTATTTCCAGAATATCCTGTATCTCACGGTCGATTTTGTCTTTGAAGTAGATGTTTTTTCTTGGCATGGTATTTTCTCGTGAATTTCATGCAGTGCCTAATGCGGCACTGCAATTGAGTTCTGTGGTGACCATATGTGTTTAGTTCCTGTGGCAAGCTATTGAATTTCAGTATGAATACCTTGCCTGGGTGTGTGCTAATCCAGCACCGTGGAGTGTGCTAATTCGGCACTATTATGTGTGTTAATCCGGCACCATCAAGTGTGCTGATTAGGCACTGCTTCGTTTTAAGTTACTCTATTTATTATGTACACACAATCCCCACACTGAGCAGTGCTTGATTGACACACACAGCAGTGCCTAAATAAGCACTGGTGTGTGTGGGGTAAAGGCACTGTAATGTGTGTTAATCAACACACATTAAGAGCATACACTTTAACATCTCGAAAAGTCGGCACATTCATATAATTGAAATTAAAGAAAAAATCTGCAAGACGAAGTCTTGCGTGGGGTGTGATGTTTTAAAGGGTTAGTAAAGAGCGGCATGTTAAT
>OKBS01000624.1_pt1 | contig 10815 bp, 12 predicted proteins | sample 1614331 | NCBI WGS metagenome assembly OKBS01 (sample SAMN04436927, study PRJEB24849) | human gut metagenome | biome: human gut; feature: NICU; material: stool | host: Homo sapiens | place: USA: Saint Louis, MO | collected 2012-05-31
AGGGACAGCGTGCAACGGGATGCCTTGATGGTAGCAGGTTCGGGGTTCAGGTTCACGTTACTTGGCTGCAAGACCACAACTGTAAAGTCTGGAATGAGTGGGTTGACGACAACAATACCATCGGCAAAGCATACGGCTATCAATTAGCCAAAAAATGCCGCAAGCTGCCAGACCATGAAGAAAAGCTTAATCAGGTCGAATACGTGCTCCATCAATTAGAAAACAATCCTGGCTCACGACGTATTATGACTAGCCTGTGGGACGTCGATGACCTAGACGAAATGACTCTAGAACCATGTGTCTGGGCAACCAATTGGAAGGTCAATAATGGTGTTCTTGATCTGCATGTTAAACAGCGCTCCGCTGACATGGCATTAGGCCAACCCTTCAACACCTACCAATACGCGGTCCTGCATCGCCTAATCGCCGACCAGCTCGGCTTTGAGCTTGGTACGATGCACTGGTGTATCGATGACGCTCACGTTTACGATCGTCATATCGATGCTTTAAAAGAACAGCTGTCTCAACCAACCCCAGACAGCGAACCAACGCTTGTCTTACCAGATAAATTCGATGAGAATGGCCACAAACGTTCATTCTTTGAACGCCGCTTATCTGATGTGAAGCTGGAAGGTTATGAGCATAACGGTGTGATTAAATACGAGATAGCGGAATAACTAATAGAAAATAGAGTCGCAAAAGATCAAAAATCATTTGCGACTCTATTTTTATATCTATTCCATCCATTATTTAGCTATCTTACAAGCAACATCTTTCAGATTTTTACCAACTGATAGTACAATGAACCTTTATACAAAAACAGAAAGGTTTGATTACCCTCATGCCCAAAATTGAACGTAAAGCCCATGAAGTAGAAAATGCCATCGAAGAAGATATTGAGATACAGGGAAAAAGATTTCGTGTGTATTTTCAAAACAGATATACGATTCTCTCTCTGGCAGTCGACTTATTAACCGGCTTCTTTTACATCCTCGGCAGTGTCGCAGCCCTAACCTCGATCCCTGATCGAATCGGCATGTACTTTTACCTCGCAGGTTCGATCTTCCTGACCATCCGTCCGATTTTACGAATTATCAAGAATATTTTTATCTACGATGATCTGAAAGCAGAAAAAAAGAAAACGTAACATCACCCTATTTTGCAGAAACGGAAAATTGTATTTCTAAGTAAAAGCTAAAGAACAGTTTCTATGATGAACAGATCGCAAAAATGACGGCATCCCCTTATTTAATTGCTAAAAAGCGGAAGAAAGTCTGTTGCAAAATAAAAAAATGGCTACAGCGAAATTACTAAGCCGCTGTAGCCTATTTCTAGTTTGGATAGTACATATTATAGACAATCGTTTGATTTTCCTCGGTATAGGTCAAAGGTGCCTCTTCGTTGAATGAAATTCTAAAACCTTGCATTTCTGCTACTTGCTCCACTCCCTCAGAATCAAGGTAGACAAGACCTAATGGAAGATATCCAGAAACTTCCAGATTTAATCCACTTGGACCTACCACTTTGGTCCCTACTTCTCCTTCAAGTTCAAGCTTTCCATTATCCGGTATACGATAATTCGTGTCATATAAGACGAATCCTACCGCCTTCACGCTGGTCCATTTAGGTACCCCATCTTCGTCTATATAGACATAGAAGTCTCCACCAATGTTTGAAGTTACTTTGCTGAAATCAATGATTACACGCCCTAACTGTTTTTCTTTTTCATACACATAAGTGACTTCTTGTTGCTGATCAGTAAATGTGCCGGTTGCATTTTCTGGAACTTCTTTTAAAATATAGCCGGTAATCGTCTTGGCTTTTGATGTATATTGCTCGCCAACATTTCCGGTTAACTTCTCATCTGGAACGATTGCGACGCCCTCTTCGTCAACATAATGAACAATAACATCCGCTCCTTTGACGGGTTCCTTCGTATACACGTAAGTGACTTCTTGTTGTTGCTCAGTAAATGTGCCGGTTGCGTTTCCTCGAATTTCTTTTAAGCTATAGCCAGTAATCGTCTTTGCTTCTGATGTATATTTTTCACCAATATTTCCTGTTAACGTCTCATCTAGAACGATTGTATTGCCATTTTCATCCACAAAATGTACCAATACTGTACCTTCTTTTTTCTCAGGAACCACTGGTGAATCGTGATTGTTGGACGAGTGGATATAGCCGAGATAATCATACTCTGAAACGGAAGTATCGGGTTTAAATGTACTGCCCTTGGCTAGTGTTTCTGTTTTCGCTGCGGGTAATTCAGGTGTTGCTGCTGCCGCAATGCTTGTAAACCCAGTTCCTCCAAATAGCGCTAATACTAGTAGCGCTTTTTTAGCTTGACGGCGTTTCCAAACCAATAAGAGGATACCCGTAGCTAGAAAGATCATTCCACAATAGACAATGATTTTATTTTGCTTCTGCTCCCCTGTTTTTGGCAGTGATTTGTAGGAACTTTGCAGGACAGAATGCGTATTTATTTGCTGCAAGGTTGCTCCAGTAGTTTTATTCGTTTGATTTACCGGCTGTTCGGCTTTTTTCTGATAAATTAAGCGGAAGTTCTCCTCGTCTTGTGTAATTGTCGCTTCTGGCTGTTTAGTAACCAGATTCTTTTGTTCTGTCGGCGACAAGGTATCATATAAAGCGTACTCTGTCGTAACCGTTGCCATTGATGCTTCCGCAAAACTTTCTGCTACTCCAAATTGAAGCACCCCAACAATCATTGAAAATACAGCTAAACACGAATATAATGCTTTCTCATTCCATTTTCTCCTTCACTTATGTTTTTTAATTCCAGAAGCTGCTTCCGCAGTCTGATAGTGATCTTTTACTTGTTTCTTTTCTTGCTTCCTATTTTTCCTACGAAAAGCAAGCCAGCGAGTATAATAAAGAACCCACAACCCTAACGCTACTACGACAATAGCCAATCCAATAATTTCTAAAAATTTCAAAGTGACCACTCCTATCTGTAGCATGCTATGACTGGTAGTTGAACCGATTGTCATTTCCCTTTCACCTTAGTAGAGCCTGTTTCATACGAACTCGAGATTCTTGCAATAGTACAAATTATTCAATCTGGCGGCTCCGATAATTTGTTTACACACAAATAAAGAAATGGTAGACAAATAAAGAGCCTATTCATTCCAATAAGTAATCCTTTTGTTTTCTAAAGAAAGTCTAAGGTTTTAGTGAATCAATTGTGTGAAAAAAAATAAATTCGCTTACCTCAAGAACACAAGCTTTCATAATATTTTTAAATTATACCAAATTAAATTCAAAATTACATCATTTTTTTATTAGAAATAATCAATTATTAAAAAAAGAACTTATCTATCAACAAACACTACTATTTACAAGTTATTAATTAGTTATTTTCAGGAGTCATTTCATTCTTCATGCTATACTTAACTCATCGAAAAAAGGAAAACGCCTACTACTTACTGGAGGGTTGATGGATGAAAACCAAGAAGCAAGAAGAGTTGATCGATTCTTTTTTCGCACACTAGACGCTGAAGACAAATCTGTATATCGTGATATTATCGTTTACCTATCCGAACTCGGTTATAACCCAAAAAAGGAACGCTCACATATCTCATTCAAGCATAGCCGGCACAATAAACAGATCGCCAAAATAGGCATCCGAAACAAAAAAGAGCTCTCTCACTTTTTTGCGCTGCGATTTTCCGCCTGCAACGACTACTCACAAAAATTTGCCGAAATTGTTCGTACCAACATTGAAAAATATCCCAGCAAAACCCCCGGCTGCATCGACAACACCTGCGACTATTGCGCCGGTGAACCCGACACACATATCTACAGCTACGCTTACCCAGACGGAGAGAAAAAAGCCCATTGCGGCGCCCTCGCACTGGAAATTCCGAATATTTCCGCCGACGATTCCAACGAGATCAAACAGCTTATTAAAGAAGAACATGAGTATTTGCTGAAGTATGAGGCAAAGCGATAAATGAAATAAACAAGAGCCGCAAACGATTAATTCGCTTGCAGCTCTTGTTTCTGATGGTTAAAAATTTGAAGTTTCGTGCAAATTTTGACGAAAAACTCGAAAATATGAAGTTTGCTTCAAATTTACTCACCTTGCCTTCTTTCCTCTTGTTTCACTAACACAAAAGCTTTTTCAGGAGTATGAATGATGCCATAACAATCAAATCACAGACTTGCTTCCTAATTTTTCGTATTCCTCAATTATTAATCGATCCAACAAGCTAAGTAACTCAGCTATCTTTTTCGCACTAAACATTTCCTTGTTGCTGCTGACCAGTCGCTTCATTCCCATCGCACTTTGAGACAAAATAAATTGAGATTCATGGGCTTTACTTTGCAAGGAACCATTTTCTATAGCGCTTAATGTGGAATAGCTGATGCCTAAAAGACTAGCATATTCTTTTTGACTCAAATGATACTTTTTACGAATATCGCGTATTTTTTCAGGCATTAACCAGTTTTTACGCTGTCTATACTCATTATAATTTCGGATCAAATTTTCATTTGGACGGTCAAAATCAGCATATTTTTCCCCACAATTTGAACATTCAAAATAATGATGCTCGACTTCAAGCTCCAATTCTTTGACCTTCACGCTCTTTAGCACATTAATTTCCTTAAAGCTGTCATTTCCACACTCGTAACACATTCTTTCCATTTAAGACACCTTCCTTCTAAATTGATTCATGAAATGAAATAAAAATCGTTCCGTCTTTGCAATAATGAAATTTGACATAAGCCTCTAGCCTAATCTTGGTCTTCGATGAAAATACAGGCATCAAGAATCTCCAGACCGATCCTGTTTGTAGCCTACCTCTTTTAATGTGCGGTTGTTCAGGTCCCGATAAATAATGCTCAACTTTTAGATTCTTTTCAAGGTAATACAAAGCCTCTTCCTCAATCCATTGAAGCCTGTTGAGTGTATCCTGATTCTTCTCTCTCGGAATGATGTGACAACGCCCATTTTTATAGTCCTTTTTGAATACATTAATAATATTTTCTATTTCTCGAGATTCTACCATATCTGCCCTCCAAGGTTACCCTTGAGTAACCCAATTAAAGTTAAGATAAAAATTCTTGTAAATAGCTTTATAACCTTTCCTATATAAAATTACGCTTTTTTAAACACATCGATTCCCAATTTAATCAGTGTCACAAAAAAAGGCCGTCAACATTTTCAGATCGTTGACGGCTTTATTCGGAACTATATTTTCCGATATTAAGTTTTTGCGGCTATTTCTTTATTTCCCCCTACTACTTCACAAACGGAGCAACTTCCTCTGTCAACTCCTCAAAATCCAACTGATTAACCTCTTCGATCTGCCGGATCATTTCCTTTGGCAACTGTGGATTCATCCCACCACAGATTGCGGCACTGATAGCGCCGATCGTGTCGGTATCCCATCCTAGAGAAGCGCTTAGTTGGGCGGCTTTTAATGGATCGCCTTTGGCTAATTCGACGATGACAAAGGCGCTTGGGATGGTTTCGATGGTTTCCATCCCAGTCCCGATTTCTTCGTATAGTCGTTTTAGGATGACGGCTTCATCGGCTTCCTGACGCAGGATCTTGCGTGCCTGATTCATGCGGAAGGTCAGTGAAGCGGCTGGAAAATCGTGTCCGTATTCTTTGGCGGCATTAATCGCCTCAAAGGCCACTGACCAGATTTCTTCGATGGATTTTCCCCCACGAACAGTATAGCTGATCGCGGCAGCTACCGCACTTGCGCCGGCGATGGCGATTTTGGTGTTGTGGGTTGGCAGGCAGATTTCCGCGACATTTTTTACCAGTGTCGGCAAGTCACGATAGTCGCTGATCAATCCAATCGGGGCAATTTTCATGGATGCTCCATTGGTTGTTCCTGTGACACCCGTCTCTTCGATCGGCACGCCTTGAGCAATTTTATCCAAAGCCTTTAACGTTGACGGGCCGGACACAAAGGCGGAAACGCCTGAATTGTCGTTCCATTCCCGCAGCTCAGCAACATAGTCCGCCACCCGAATCTGCCCATTGTTTTTCTTGATCATGGATAGGATCATCAACACGTTTAGCGTATCATCGGTGATCGCTCCTGCCGCTAATTTGCGTCCAAAGACATCGTTTTCGTTGGATGCGATTAATTCGGTTACGCCATCGGGAAAGTTCTGACGGATTTTTTCCTGTGACCAGCATTCTGTCGGCATCCCCATCGCATCGCCTAATGCACCGGCGGCGAGTACGCCCCAAATCTTTTCTCTCACTTAATTTACCTCCGCTAAGTTGATTGCTTCTGCTTGATTGTTGAAAGGAATGACGGTCATGACCTTGTCGTTGAGCTTCACATGACCTTCCTGTTGGCTAAGCACATCTAGAAATTGATCAGAATTCGTAACCGTCACAAAGGATTCAATCGAATAACCTGCTTCGGAAACTCTTTCCAAATCCACTTCTAGAATTTTCTCGCCTTGAACAACAGATTGTCCTTTTTCTACTAATGGTTTAAAGCCTTGGCCTTCTAATTCCACCGTATCAATCCCGATATGGATCAACACTTCGATCCCCGTGTCACTAATGATTCCAATGGCGTGCCCGCTTGGAAAAACAGTCTCTACCGTACCAGTGACTGGCGAAACCACCTCACCTTTATCTGGAACAATCACAAAACCGCTGCCTAATGCTTTTGATGCAAAGCTTGGATCAGCTGCCTGTTCGATGGGTTTGATTTCTCCTGTTAAAGGTGAAACCAACACTTCAGACTTCACGAGACTTTTTTCTTCAGGATCAACGACATCATCTTCTTTTTTAAAGGTCATATAGGTTAACACGAACGGCACCGCCGCAGTCGCGATTGATGCAATAACTGCGATGATGACGCCATTCATACTGCCGCTTTTCGGATCAATAAAGGCCGCAAAGCCTAGAATCCCAAAGGACATCGCGTACATTTTTGTCGAGGTCAAAGCCAAGATCAATGACCCCACCGCACCGCCAAGCATTGAGAAAGCAAAACGTTTCTTGACAGGTAAACTAAAGCCGTAGATCGCCGGTTCGATGATACAGAACAAGCCCGATACCATCGCTGGAATCGCCAAGGCCTTTTGATCCTTCGAGCGCGTCCGTAAAAAGACTGCTAACACAACAGCGGTTTGGGCAAAGTTGGCGGTAAAGGACATTGGGAAAATGTAATCCACGCCTGATTGTGCCAAATTCGTGATCCCGATCGCTGAAATCGGCCAATGCAACCCAAAAAATAACCAATGGTTGATAGAGCAACGCTACGACTAACGAAGTCACAACAGGTGAAATGCCGTATAACCCTGATACGCCGGCACTGATCAATGAGCTAAGAACATTCGTCACCGGACCAACCACCAAAATTGCTAAAGGAACCGTGATCAAGATCGTTAAGAACGAATTCACGTTGTGGGCAAGCACTGCCGGCACGACCTTTTTCAGCCATTTTTCTACCTTTGAACCGACATAGACAATAAAGATAATCGGAATGACCGTGTATTGATAGCCATTTGCCGGAAACAGAATCGGAATCCCGAAGAAGGTGTTAAAGACCGGCGTTTGGAACAGCGTCCCGTTGAACAACGTATATAGCGCATCGCCGCTCGTCAGTCCTGTCATCAGCTCTGGAATCAGCAGCGTTGCTCCAAGCATCATCCCCACAAACGGGTTCATCTTGAAGGCCTTCGCACTCGTGTAGCCGAGTGTGACAGGTAAAAAGTAAAAGACCGCCTGCCCCATCGCATGCAAAATAATATACGCACCATCGTCGATCGACAAAACATTCGTCGCCGTCAATAAAGCCAAAATCCCCTGCAGCAAACCAGAAGCGGTTAAAATTCCTAAAACTGGCGTGATCACTTTGGTAATCGTGTCAACTAACGTACTGACTAACCCTTTTTTCTCTTCTTCCGCCGCGACCGTTTTCCCATTCAACTGTTCTTGAACCACTTGAAAAATATCCGCCACGTTTGTTCCGACAACTACCTGAAACCGTCCGCTGGCAAATTGCGCACTCATCACATCCGGCGATTTCACCACTTCCTCACGCTGGACCAACGAATCATCCTTCAAAGTAAAACGCAGCCGCGTCATACAATGCGTGACGCTTAACACATTCTCCTTTCCTCCGACCTTTTCCAAAATAAATGACACCAAGCTTTGATACTTATCCATGTTGCTTCCCCCTTTTTTTGGCACTTGAATTGTCAAATCAAGTGCAACACTTTATTAAAGAAGACTTCATAAGGTGTTTTCCAACCTAGACACTTTCTAGGTCTGCTATTTAGTTTTTCAACCATCCGATAAATCGTTGTGTCATCTACCGTGTCCATCTCTTTCGATTTTGGTAAGTATTCTCGAATAAGACCATTCGTATTTTCATTTGTTCCTCGTTGCCATGGGGCATGCGGATCTGGAAAATAAAAGGGCACATTATTCAATGCTTCTGTAACCGCGAAATGATTGGAGAATTCTTTTCCTCTATCTGGAGTGATCGTTTTAACCACCTCATTGGGGATACTGCTTAAAAGTTCAATCATTTTTTCGCTCACGTAAGCAGCTTTCTTTCTCGGCGCTTTTCCTGCTAAAAGGAATCGCGATTTTCGATCTGTCAACGTCACTAAACAAGCACCACCAGTTTTTCCAGCTACAGTATCGGCTTCCCAATGGCCAAACTCACTTCTATCGTCTGCGGATTTTGGACGGTCATGGATCGAATGCGTAATGCGTATTTTTCCACGAGTCTCGACGTGATTTTTTGTATGCCTTGTTTTTCCTCGATGACGTAATGAACGGATCAGTCCTCTATTGCCATGGGAGAGCGGTTCTGTATCGAAAATACCGTTGTAAATGGCACGGTAGATCGTGATAAAACTGATGGAGAAATCCGCATGTTCGAACTTCAAGCGGTTAGAAATTTCTTCTGGCGACCATTGAAAATCGACAAATAAATGACGAACGATTGACCAAATTCGCGGATCTTTTAGAAGGTTATGACGTCCGCAGTTTTTTCTTCGAGAAGCATACTTTTTGTCTGCTTTGGAAGGGGAGTAGGTTTTCTCCTTGTTTCTTCTCAGTTCACGTGAAATGGTAGACGGGCTACGATGAATGTCATTTCCAATTTTTCTAATAGAAACACCTTCTTCGTGAAGTAGAAAGATTCTTTCTCGTTCGAGTATGGTAAGATGATGATACTGGCTCATAATTATCTTCCTCCTAGTAGTGTTCTCGACAAACCTATTCTAGTTGGATATTGATTATGAGTCATTTTTTATGTGTTGCACTTAAAGTGTAAATTCAAGCATATAAAAAAGGCAACACTCAAACAAGAGACTCTTCATCCCTCGCTTGGGTGTTGCCTGCATAATCAGTTACAATCCCGTTTATTTAATTAGCCGCTGGACATGGAGAATCAAGTACATCTCCTCCTCCGGATAAATCCGACAAGCCAGCTTCTCTTGTAAATATTGCTTAATGATCCCGACACTCTCCGTCGCCTTCGGATAAAACTGAACCACCTGTTCATACATCTCCGGCACCGCTTCCTGTCTCGGTTCATTTATTATGACACGTTGAATAAAGAATTTCAAGTGGGTAACGAAATGAACATAATTCAGCGATTCCGTATCCAGCTCAATCCCTAAACCATCCTCAACGATCAAGACCACCTTCTGCAGCATCTCTGTTGTCAATAACGTCTGAGCCGTATCATTGTTCAAGCCGCCATTAATAAAGTGAAGCGCAATGAACCCCGCCTCATCCTCATTCAGCTCGATCCCCTCATAATAGCTGATCTGCTCCAGCGCCTTCATGCCCGCCGCAAATTCCTTCGGATAAAACTTCTTGATCTCCAATAATAACGCATTTTGAATCGTTTCCCCATTCCGAAACCGATTCACTGCATAATTAATATGATCCGCCAACCCAATATAGGTATTCCCATCAAAGGTCCGCTCCAGTTCCACTTCCGCAGCCTTGACGATCACCGTCACCATCTCCAGCCGATTGATCGGGACTTCTTCGATCAATTGCACAAACCGATCCGCCACATTCGGAGAATCCACCACGAACGTCTTCTCAATCTTATCCTTCTCAACCGTCTCGCCAACCCGTTTCCGAAAGGCGATCCCTCTGCCGATCAAGATCCGCTCCAGACCCTTCGTATCAATCACCAAGACCACATTGTTGTTAAAAATCTTCTTAATTCTCAGCAAGCTCTCTCCCCATCCTCCGCCTCAGCAAACTTTCATAAGCTATGATACGGGTTCTTTGGGGATTGTCAAGGAGGGAATTGGAAAGAAAATTATACATATCACAAAATAGTTATTTCTAAAAAACTTTTAAAACTTTTCAGTTTAGTGCTAATTTGTTTTATAGAATTTCTTAGCATATTTTTAAATCTTTAACGAATGCTTGCATTCGTAAGTTCAAATACACATGAAAACTTCTGATAAAAATTACTGCAAGTTCCTATTTTTTACCTTTCTAATCGCTATCGCTTAATTCTTTATACTTTATTATTGGTGTAGTAGAAACATCATTATTAGATAGCTCATGTACTTTCACTTCTACTGGAATCGGAAATAACTCTCCTACAATAAATGCCGTTCCTGTTGGCAAATATGAGATTCTTGTTAACTGGTTAGAGTTAATATAAGGGATAGTTCTTAGCATATAATCTAGGTCCATATTGTTCTTTATTCTATGAATGAGATAATTGTTACACTGGGATAGCACTGTTGAAGATAGTTCACTTGGCCTTTGGATAGGCTACAATTAACTAGACAGAAAAATTAAGGTGTGTAGACTAGAAGAAA
>OKBS01000638.1_pt1 | contig 10681 bp, 2 predicted proteins | sample 1614331 | NCBI WGS metagenome assembly OKBS01 (sample SAMN04436927, study PRJEB24849) | human gut metagenome | biome: human gut; feature: NICU; material: stool | host: Homo sapiens | place: USA: Saint Louis, MO | collected 2012-05-31
ATACTCTATACAACAAAAGTTATACATATAAAGATTTAATTATATATGTATTAGATAATTAGTTATCTGTTTGAATCGCTTCACGAAGGTTGATTTCGTGCATATCGCCAACAGAAGGTTCTTCTGCAGACATATTTTTTACAGTTTGTTTTGTAGCAAACCAAACTGCTTCGTTCATGTAATAACGCAATTCTTCATTAGATACATGTTCTTGATCTTGAGCCATGATATCAAGCATAGCATCTTCCAATGCTTGTGCTTCTTCATCAGTCAAAGGACCGCCAACGGCCTTTTGTTTTTGAAGCAATTCATTCATGCGATCAACCATGCTGCGCAATACATTGTAACCATAGCTATTTGTGTAACCTTGGTCCTTATCATATTTAGGGAATGTGTAATAGCTATACTCGTTTTTATTACGGTTTTCACCATTCCAGTTCAATGCAGTTTCTTGGCCATGTACATAACCTAAAGAATGTTTACGGAAATAATCAGCATAGTTATGCTTATCTTTAGAATGTAACCATTTAGCTTCTTCTTTAGTTAACGCTTGATGATTATTCTTTTTGCTTTCAGCTAAAGCAATGTGTTTTTCCGCATTTTCCCATGCTTTCACAAATTCATGGATACTTTGCACTGCCTGAGGGCTAGCCACAGGAACCAATACAACAGAACCTGTTGTAGGCGCTTTAGCCGGATTTGGTAAAAGCAATGGATCATCAAATGTAGCAGATGCCGCATTAACATGGAATACGCCACTGCCGAATAATACTGCCGCTGTGAAAGCAAGCAAAGTGGATTTTTTCATTATATATTCCTCTTTTCTATCAACGAATTAAATCGGGTGAGAGGACCCCCAAAAGGGAATCCTCAACCCGTAATGTTCAGCATGAACGTATTATAAACCTAGTCTTGCCATCATTGCAGCAATATTAGCTTTCATTTGTTCATTTTCAGCTTTCAAATCAGCTACTTCACCTTTTAATCCTTGATTTTCAGCTTTCATTGCAGCAAGTTCACGTTGCATTGCATATGTAGAACTGATAGGTCCTTTACGATAACGATCTGCAGTTTCTGCTTCACCGTCTCTGTTGCCTACTTTCCAAGTTACACCAGCATTTGCCATCATATGGCTATTGCTACCCGCCCAAGCTACGCCAGCATGTAACATCATGGATTCATTTTTGTAATGAGCCACGCCTAATGCCAATGCGGAGTCACCACGGTAGTTACCATAACCTGCCATGATTTGAGTAGGTTCGTAAGGATCATAAGCCATAGGTTTCAATGCAGACAACGCGGAGGATAAAGCACCAACTTGACGAACTTCTTTTACAACATTATTCATGCTGTTTGCAACACGATTAAGTTGGGAACCATTAACAGCATCAGTAGAAGTGGAGCTAATTTCACCTGGTGCTACGTTAGTAATCTTATTACCACCGTTATTCAAACCAGAGCTTGTTAAGGATACGCTGCCACCACCATTATTTTTGATTGTGATACCATTACCGTTTGTTACAGTTGTATGACCGGAGTTATCCATAGTTGTAATGGAGTTGATACCAGTAATATCTTTTGCCAAACGAACATTCAAGCTGCCGTTGTTATCGGAAATAACACCGATATTGTTTGCAGAGGAAAGTTTGCTTTCATCAGTAACGCCACCTTTAACGGTTACTTTTTCACCTAAGTTACGATGGAATTCACCTTTGTCACCTGCAAAGTCTAAGCCAGCTTTCTTAAGGCCATCGATACCTTTTTTCAAGTCGCCGATGTTAGCACCATTTGTTAAGCTGCTGCTATTATCAGCAATATTGTTGATATCTTCGCCTTCGCCATAACCACTTGCCATGTTAACAACTTTATTGCCACCATTGTTCAAGCCGTCCTTAGTCAATGTTACTGCACCAGTACCATCTTTAGGGGACCCTTGACCTGCTGGAGGAGTAGTAATTGCAACACCGTTGCTGCTAACAGTAGTAGTTACTTTAGTACTACCCATGCCAGATGTAACAACCACACCATCTGCAGTTGTGCTTGTTCTCTTAGTCTTTTTGTCAGTAGTTACAACACCGTCAACAGTCAACTCAGTGGCCTTAGTTGGATTATCTACAAGTACACCTTTAGCTGTTGTTTGAGTTGTATTATTTTGACTATCAGATACTTTCACATTATCTGCAGTAAGAGTAGTCTTATTACCAAATGTATCAGTGCTTGTAACACCTCTACCGTTTGTTAAAGTGGAGTGTTGTTGATCGTCTGTAGTTGTAGTTACACTACGTAAGTTCAAGTCTTTTTTGATATCTACAGTGTATGTTTTGGACTTATCCGCATTTGTTGTAGATGTTACAGTTGTATTGCCGCTATCGCCAGCTTTCACTGTTGTAGTTGCTGCCGCCATGCTGCTCTTCAACTGTTGAACGTTAACTGCATCTGTATCATTTACACCAGCTGCCACGTTAGTAATCTTTTGATTATTTGCGTTTAAGCCTTCGTTAGAAATGTATGTTTTACCGCCTACGGACACGCCTTTATTATCAAGAACAACTTGTTTGCTTGGATCGGAACCAACAGTTACGGAATCAAGACCTTTAAGATTCTTAGCGAGTTTAACGTTCAAGTTGCCGTTTTCATTAACTACGCCAATGTTACCATTTGAAAGTTTAGAAGCATCAGCTTCGCCACCTTTAAGTTCCAATGTTTGACCAAGGTCTTTATGGATAGCTTCACCGGAGTCGCCTTTGAAGTTCAAGCCTTTCTTAGTCAAGTCTTCAGTATTTTTATCAATTTTGTTGTCTACAACTTTCAATTGATCTTCTGTTGCAGCTTGACCATTAGTGATCTTATTAGGATCCCAAGTTCTGTTAGTCAAATCGTTAACAGTACCAGAACCACCATTGATAGTTACCTTACCGGAGTTGATTGTACCGTTTGTACCATTGATATTTACAGCATTAGAACCTTCGCCAGCTCTAATGATACCTGTTGTACCATCGAAATGAACTGATGTATTGCCAGAGCCCAATGTCACTGTGTCTTTCAAGTTTACAGTGTATGTTTTAGCTTTTGTAAGATCGTTGATTTCTTCTTCAACATGAATGTTCTTGCTACCTTTTACCTTAGTATCGGACGCAGCTTTTACTTCATTCAATTGTTTAAGGTTAACAGCATCGCTATCTTCTGTACCAGCTTTAACGTTTTTGATTTGTGTATTGTTTGCATTGAAGCCGTTGTTTGTAACAAATGTATTACCGCCAATTGTCAAACCATTATTGTTAATAGTTGTTTGACCAGTTGTTACGCTATTCAAGCCTGTTAAATCTTTTGCAAGTTTAACATTCAACTTACCGTTTTCGGATACAACACCGATATTGTTGTCAGACAATTTAGCTTTATCAGTAATGCCACCTACAACATCCAATGTTTGACCAAGATCTTTATGGATTACTTCGCCAGAATCAGCTTGGAAGTTCAAGCCCTTCTTAGTCAAGTCTTCAGTGTTCTTATCGATTTTGCTATCTACAACTTTCAATTGATCTTCTGTTGCAGCTTGACCACTTGTGATGTGTGCAGGATCCCAAGAAATGTTAGTCAAGTTGTTTACAGTACCGTTTGCACCGTTAACAAGAACTTTACCAGCATTGATGTTACCTGTTACGCCATCGATTGCTACTTTACCAGCGTTGATTGTGCTGTTTACACCATTGATAGTTACTGCGTTCGCACCGTTACCAGCTTTCACGATACCAGTTGTACCGTCGATGTTAACAGCTGTGTTACCGGAACCCAATGTTACAGTGTCTTTCAATGCAACTGTGTAAGTTTTAGCTTTTGTAGTTGGATCTACAGCTTCATCAACGTCGATGTTTTTGCTACCTTTTACTTTTGTATTAGATGCAGCTTTTACATCGTTCAATTGTTTAACATTTACAGCATCGTTATCTTCCACGCCAGCAGTTACGTTTTTGATTTGTGTATTGTTAGCATTGAAGCCATTATCTGTAACGAATTGTTTGTTATTGATTGTCAAGCCATCGTTGTTGATAGTTGTTTGACCAGTTGTTACACTGTTCAAGCCTGTTAAGTCTTTTGCAAGTTTAACATTCAACTTACCGTTTTCGGATACCACACCGATGTTGTTGTCAGACAATTTAGATTTTTCAGTAATGCCACCTACAACATCCAATGTTTGACCAAGATCTTTATGAATTAATTCGCCAGAATCAGCTTGGAAGTTCAAGCCTTTCTTAGTCAAGTCAGTGCTGTTGTCAGTGATTTTCTTATCAACAATTTTCAATTGGTCTTCTGTTGCAGCTTGACCACTTGTGAAGTTTTTGCCATCCCAAGTAATGTTTGTCAAGTTGTTTACAGTACCAGCAGCACCGTTGACAGTCACTTTACCAGAGTTGATAGTGCCATTTGTACCATTGATAGTCACAGCATTAGCACCGTCACCAGCTTTTACGATACCTGTAGTACCGTTGATGTTGATTGCATTATTGCCAGAACCTAAAGTTACATTGTCTTTCAATGCTACTTTGTAAGTTTTAGCTTGTGTATTAGGGTCTACTGTGGAGTTAACATTGATGTTTTCGCTACCTTCTACTGTAGTGTTAGACGCATTTTTAACTTCATTCAATTGATTCAAGTTAACTGCATCATTGCCGTCAGTACCAGCTTTTACATTTTTGATTTGTGTGTTGTTAGCATCAAAACCGTTAGCTGTAACGAATTTATTACCACCAATTGTTAAACCTTCGTTATTAATTGTTGTAGCACCAGTTGTTACACTTGTTAAGCCAGTCAACTCTTTAGCAAGTTTAACATTCAACTTACCGTTTTCAGATACCACGCCGATGTTATTGTCAGACAATTTAGCTTTATCGGAAGTACCACCTACAACATCTAATGTTTCGCCAAGATCTTTATGAATGCTTGTAGCGTCATCGCCTTTGAAGTTCAAGCCCTTCTTAGTCAAGTTACTACCATTGTCAGTAATTTTCTTATCAACAACTTTCAATTGATCTTCTGTTGCAGCTTGACCGCTTGTGATATGGTCAGCATCCCAAGTGATATTTGTTAAGTTGTTTACAGTACCTTTAGCACCGTTAACAAGAACTTTACCGGAATTGATATTGCCTGTTACACCGTCAATCGCTACGTTACCAGCATTAATTGTGCTGTTTGTACCGTTGATAGTTACAGCATTATTGCCTTCGCCAGCTTTCACAATACCTTTTGTGCCGTCGATATTAACAGCTGTATTACCGGAACCCAATGTTACTGTATCTTGTAAACCAACTGTGTAAGTCTTAGCTTTAGTAAGTGGATCTTCAGAATCAGTTACATTGATGTTTTTGCCAGCTTTTACAACAGTTTTAGCTGCCGCTGCGTTGTTAGATACTTCTTTCAACTGTTTAAGGTTAACTGCATGGTTATCCTCTGTACCAGCTTTCACGTTTGTGATTTGAGTATCGTTAGCATTGAAGCCGTTGCTTGTAACAAATGTGTTACCACCGATTGTCAAACCATTGTTGTTAATAGTTGTAGCACCAGTTGTTACGCTGTTCAAGCCTGTCAAATCTTTAGCAAGTTTAACATTCAATACGCCGTTGTTATTAACTACGCCGATGTTATTTTCTGAAAGTTTAGATGCATCAGCTTGACCGCCAGAGATTTTCAATGTTTGACCAAGGTCTTTATGAATTGCAGTACCTGCATCGCCTTGGAAATTCAAGCCTTTTTCTACGATTTCAGTTTTTGTAGTATCAATTTTATTGTCTACTACTTTCAATTGATCTTCTGTAGCAGCTTGACCATTAGTAATAGCTTTAGGGTTCCAAGTTCTGTTAGTCAATTCGTTAACAGTACCTGTAGTACCATTAATAGTCACTTTACCGGAGTTGATAGTACCATTTGTGCCATTGATAGTCACAGCATTATCGCCAGTGCCGGCTTTCACGATACCTGTTGTACCGTTGATATTGATAGCTGTATTACCTGTGCCTAATGTTACTTCATCTTTCAAGCCTACAGTATATGTTTTAGCTTTAGTTACATTGTCGATGCTTTCATCAACTTTAATGTTTTTACCTTCAGCTACCTTTGTATTTGCTGCAGATGCACTGTTGGATACTTCTTTCAATTGTGCCAAGTTTACTGCATCGCTGTCGATTGTACCACGAGCAACGTTAGTAATCTTGTTACCACCGTTATCCAAACCAGTTTTAGTAAGGGATACAGCTGCATTGTTTGTAGCACCGTTGCTGATAGTTACACCGTTGGAAGTAACTTTTGTATCACCTACAGTTACGCTGTTCAAACCTTTAAGGTCTTTTGCCAAACGAACTTTCAAGTCGTTAGAGCCATCGGATACAACACCGATATTGTCTTCAGCAGTCAATTTGGATGCTTCTGTAATGCCACCTTTAACGTTTACTTGTTCGCCAAGTTTTTTATTGATTACATTACCGGAGTCAGCACCGAATTTCATGCCTTTATTGATCAATTCTTCTTTAGTCTTGAACAATTGGCTGCCGTTAATAGCATCTGTGGATGTAGCTGTTACAGCACCGTCTTTTACATTTGTAATAGTAGTGCCATTAGCGCCTTCCAATGTTACCTTAGTTTTATCAACAACACCGTTATTGATGTCGTATTTAACAGCACGATCTGTCAATTTATCTACAGAAGTCTTGGATGCAATGTTATTAATTGTAACTTGCTCTTTAACGCCTGCATGGTTTTTATCCTCTACAGTCAAGGATACTTCACCATTGTCGTTTACCTTGTAGGAACCGTCAGCGCTGGAGTTTCTTACAAGACGATAGTCAGTTGCACTGCTACCTTGTTGGGTAATTTGTTCGCTAACTTTTTTCAACTGATCTTCAGTCGCTGCACGACCGGATACGATAGATGTGGAGTCCCAGCTCTTATTATTCAAGTTAGTCACATAATTACCAGTTTCGCTTGCATGTTTCGTATTTTGAACAGTTTGAGCGCCCATTACAACGCCACCAGCAGTTACTCTGCCTGCAGTACCATCAAGAACTACTTGATTGTTACCGCTACCTAATGTCACTTTGTTATTCAAACGAAGATCATATTTAGCACCTTCAGTGCTTGTAGCAGGAGTTGTTGTCAATTTGAGGTTATCATCGGAAACAGTAACTTTAGAATGTTTACCTGCTTCGATTTTTACATCATGTAATTGGCTACCATTTACAGCATCTGTAGAAGTAGAGGATACTTCACCAGCTTTCAAGTTAGTAATTGTTGTACCGCCTTGGCCTTCCAACGTAACCTTGTTTTTATTAACAGTAGTACCGTTAAGATCATATTTAACAGCACGTTCTGTCAATTTATCCAATTCAGTTTTGGATGCGATGTTATTGATTGTTACTGTATTTGCAGGGCTGTTAGGATGAGCTTCATCTTTAACTTTTAAATCAACCTTGTTGTTTTCTACAGAGTAAGAACCGTCTGCAGAGTTTGTATTGTTGATCAAACGGTAATCTGTTTTAGCTGCATTAGTAGTCTTGATTTCATCAGACACTTTTTTCAACTGATCTTCAGTTGCTGCACGACCAGATGTGATGGTAGGGTTTTGAACATTCCATTCTTTATTGTCCAAACCAGTTACATAGTTTTTATTATCGCTATGTGTACCTACGCGAACAGAACCTGCAGTTACGCTGTTCAAACCTGTTAGGTCTTTTGCCAACTTAACATTTAGATTGCCGTCTTTAGCTACAACACCGATGTTGTTGTCAGACAAAGCACCTGTAGCGCCACCTGTAATACCTAAAGTATCGCCAAGTTGTTTGTTGATTTTAACATTGTTATCGCCTTGGAAGCTTAAGCCTTTAGCAATCTTGTTAGTGTTATTTGTGATATTAGTAGTATTGATATCTTGTTGCTCTTTAGAAGCAAGGTTCGTCAACTTAACTTGTCTAGGGTTGGAACCATCAGCATCAGCAACAGTCAATGTCATGCTACCATCAGCAGCTACTTTATATTCGCCATTGCTACCTGCTGCAGGGTTTGCAATCAAACGGTAGTCAGTTTTGGAAAGACCATTAGAGATTTTAGAGATATCAACATCGAATGTTTGATTGTCATTACGTGTCAATGTCAATCTCTTACCGTCATTGGATACTGTACCAGATGTAACATACGTGTTTTTCAAACCTGTTACTTCAGCAGTCAAACCATTTGTACCGGTCATGTTAATCTTGCCATTACCGTTTGCTTCATACGTTGCAGAACCACGTTGCAAGTATTTATCGTATTTTGCAGCAATACGAGAAATATCACCGATATTAGCCGCATTTGTTAATGTATCACCGCCAGATTGTACATTGGTAATTTGATAACCACCAGCATTGATACCGGTTTTGCTCATAGATACGCTACCAGTTGTAACGGAGTTGAAGTTTGCATTATCAACTGTTGCAACTGTAACATTGTCTCCGGCGCCTTCTAATTTAATATTTTTACCAGCGTTAAAGTTCACTGTACGGTTTGGAGCTTTTACGTCTTTAACCTTTTGGCCATTAACTTGAAGTTCCCAACCGGAGTTTGCGGATTTAATAGCTTCATGAACAGTGTTTTTACCTGTATCACCAATATTAGTCATGGTGATAGAGCCGTTTTGGTCAACCTGAGCATTACCGCCTAAGATATTCTTAGTGCTGTTAGCTACATTACCTACTGCATTAGCAACGCCATATAATTGGCTACCGTTAATAGCATCTGTAGATTGTGCGCTTACACGACCAGCAGCAACGTTTGTAATTGTACGTTTTGTAGAAGTATTACCTACGCTAACGGTAGAATCAGCAGTACCACCTGCATAGTTGTATTTCAAACCGTTAATTGTTTCACTAGCAGTGCTTACAGGAGCAGCTGTTGCAGAATTAGCACCTAATGCAACGCCACGAACGTTATTTACTGTCGCATTGCTACCAAGAGCTAAACCTTCGTTTGCTTGTACACTTGCTTCGCTACCAATTGCTACCGCATCAGTTACTTCTTTTTTCGCTTTAAGTTGAGTGATTAATTGATCGTTATCTTTATAAACGCTACTATCACGTACACGTTCTAATGTACCAGCTTGAGCGCTTACGCCCAATGCGATGGAGCGGGAACCAGTTGCTTGTGCATCATCACCGATAGCCACAACATTTTTCTTGTCCCCATCTTGAGTGCTCAAAGCACTAGCTTCACGACCCATAGCAATAGAGCCATAACCTTCAGAATGAGCATTGTTACCGATAGCTGTGGAACGTTCACCTAATGCCCATGCTGCATTACCTGCAGCCACAGAAGATCCGCCCAATGCATAAGTATCGTTACCAAGAGCCACACCGGAACCGCCATGAGCACGTGCGGAGTTACCTACAGCAACGGAGTTATTTACTTTATAATTTGGGTCATTTTTAATACCAGATTCAGCATTGTTACCAATAGCAATGCCGTCTTTCGCACGAGTTTGCGCATTGTTACCAAGAGCAACCGCATTATCACGATAATGTGCTGCACCGTTACCGATAGCTACACCTTGAATGCCTTGAGATGTAGCACGATTACCGATGGCTACGCCTCTTGCATAAGCTTCACCTTTATAATTTGAGCCAGAAGCAACATTAGCACCTGTACCCATAGCAACACTATCTTCAGTATTTGATTTAGCACCTTGACCGATAGCAATAGAACGAGCTGCATTAGCTTGGGTATTAGTAGCTCCGTCATATGCTGTATACGGTGTGCCTTTATCATCATATTTAGGAGTTGGATTTGCAGAACCGATAGCAATAGATTGATCACCTGTTGCTAATGCGGAATGACCCATAGCCAAGCTGGCTTTACCTTGTGCAGATGCTGCTGTACCAATAGCCGCCGCATATTGTTCGCCTGCATAGGCTTGACGCATCATAGCCAAGGAGTTAAAACCCTTTGCCTTTGAAGCCGAACCGACAGCAATAGCACCGATTTGTTCAGATTGAGCATAATGGCCTAAACCGATACCCAACGCACGAGATTGTGAATAGTCACCGATAGAAATACCAGATACGGAGCCATCATTAGCACGTGCATTCGCATTGTTACCGATTTGGATGCCGAACACCTTATTATTGGTATATAAATATCCTCCTCCTGGATTCCCTGGTGTTTTGTAATCATACATCTGAATATAAGGAGAATTTTGACCAGGATATAAATACGTAAACCCGCCATCATTATGTCCTTCACCAGGAGCCAAAGAAAGGCCTCTGTTAGGTGCCGCATCAACACCCGAAATTAACCCACTACCGCAGGTTAAAACCATAGCCGCCAAGCCAACTTTTACCGAAGCTTTAGCGGAATTACTAACAAAGCTTTTGGAGCCACGAGTATGGCTTTTTGCGATTTCAGATACAACGACGTATGCGCCCCGTACCTGACTCCAAATTACCCTATAAATACGATTCATTTAGTAGTACCTACCTTTCACACAGTTTTATAAGGGATTCTAAAACCAACACTAAAACACTAAAAATAATAAAATTTTCATCAAAAATTTAATTACTATACATATAAAATATCAGATTAGTTTATGAATGTAAATATATTTTTTTCACATTTCGCTCATTTATTTTCAGAACTTTAAACTTTTTTAAAAATTGATTTTCTTACT
>OKBS01000647.1_pt1 | contig 10517 bp, 9 predicted proteins | sample 1614331 | NCBI WGS metagenome assembly OKBS01 (sample SAMN04436927, study PRJEB24849) | human gut metagenome | biome: human gut; feature: NICU; material: stool | host: Homo sapiens | place: USA: Saint Louis, MO | collected 2012-05-31
CAAAATCCCTTCTGACAGGGCATCGTCCAGGTTACCGGTCGGTTCATCCGCCAGCAGCACGGCAGGCTTGTTCACCACCGCGCGGGCGATACCCACGCGCTGCTGTTCACCGCCGGAGAGCTGGATCGGGAAGTTCTTCGCTTTGTCCAGTAGCCCGACCTTATCCAGCGCCGCAGAGACGCGGCGGCGGATATCGTCATAGCTGGCGCCGGCAATAATCAGCGGAATGGCCACGTTATCGAAAACGGTGCGATCCATCAGCAGGTGGTGATCCTGGAAAATCATGCCGATCTGACGACGCAGGAACGGCACCTCACGGTTTTTCAGACGGCTGATCTCATGGCCGCTGAAAAAGATTTTCCCGGCGCTTGGCCGCTCGATCCCACAGATAAGCTTGAGCAGGGTACTTTTCCCCGCGCCGGAATGGCCGGTCAGGAATGCCATCTCGCCCGGCTGCAGGTGGAAGGTCACCCCCTGCAGCGCTTGTCTCCCACCGAGATAGGCCTTGCTGACGTGTTCAAAGCGAATCATTGTTAGTCCTCTCGGGCAAATAATGCCTCAATAAAGTCGTCCGCCTTAAACGGACGTAAATCCTCAATACGCTCGCCCACACCGATGTAACGGATAGGAATGCCGAACTGGTCGGCCACGGAGAAGATCACCCCGCCTTTCGCGGTGCCGTCCAGTTTGGTCAGCGTGATCCCCGTCAGTCCTACCGCTTCATGGAACAGCTTCGCCTGGCTGATGGCGTTCTGTCCGGTGCTGGCGTCAATGGTCAGCATAATTTCATGCGGTGCGTCTTCGTCCAGCTTCTTCATGACGCGAACGATCTTCTTCAGCTCTTCCATCAGGTGCGATTTATTCTGCAAACGCCCTGCGGTATCGGCTATCAGCACGTCCACGTTACGCGCCTTCGCCGCCTGGATGGCGTCAAAGATCACGGATGCGGAATCCGCGCCGGTATGCTGAGCAATCACCGGGATGTTGTTGCGCTGGCCCCAGACCTGCAGCTGCTCAACCGCCGCCGCACGGAAGGTGTCGCCCGCCGCCAGCATCACCGATTTGCCCTGCTGCTCGAACTGACGCGCCAGCTTGCCGATGGTGGTGGTTTTACCCACGCCGTTCACGCCGACCATCAGAATAACAAATGGCGTTTTGCCTTCAATATTAAGCGGTTCGTCAACTTTTGCGAGAATTTCACCCATCTCGTCTTTCAGCAGGCCGTACAGCGCTTCGGCGTCACGCAATTGCTTGCGGCTCGCCCCTTCGGTCAGATTAGTGATGATCTTACGGGTGGTTTCCACCCCAACGTCCGCAATCAGCAGTTGCTCTTCCAGCTCTTCAAACAGATCGTCGTCGATCTTCTTGCCGCGGAACAGACTGATAAATCCGGAACCTAAGTTTTCTTTGGTTTTAAGCAGGCTGCGCTTCAGGCGCGCGAAGAAACCCTCTTTGGTCGGTTTTTCCTGCTCCTGAACGATCTCTTCTTCGGCCTGCTCTTCTACGGGCACAACGATGACCGCTTCTTCAGCCGCTTCCGCCGCCAGCGCCTGGGCTTCCAGCTCTTCGTCGGTCAGCTCCGGCTCGAGCGCCGCTTCTTCTTCCACCGCCTCAACGATTTCAACGGTTTCCGCTTCGGCCTGCCACTCTTCGGCAGACACCGCTTCGTCTTTGACCTCTTCCGGCAGCGGAAGCTCTTCGTGTTCGATAGCAGCCTGTGGCGCTTCGATAGCGGCTTCTACGACAACCGGTTCTGGCTTCTCGCTCTCCTGAACCTGTTCAGTGACCTCAACCACCTCTTCAGCAAAGGTTTCAACCTCTTCTTTGCTGTGCGCCGTTTCTTCCGCATCGACAACCGCGGCGGTTTCTACTGGCGTTTCAGGCTGCGATGGCTCTTCAACGGCTTGTTGCTCTTCGGTTTTCTGTTCTGTTTCTTGCTCTTTTTCACCGAAGCCCAGCCAGGAAAAGAAGCCACGTTTTTTTTGTTTTGCCATCTGCGACTACACTCCTCGCGGCGCTATATACATGGAAGCTAAAAAAATGATGAAATAGTCTAACACTTTACTTAATTGACATCACCGCCCGCAATCGCAGGCCAATTGTTAACAGAGCTTTCCTGAGATGAAGAAACCCAACCGCGCCCCGGCCGGTCAAATTCGTATTATCGGCGGTCAGTGGCGAGGCCGGAAATTACCGGTGCCGGACAGCCCCGGTTTACGCCCTACTACCGACCGCGTGCGCGAGACGCTGTTTAACTGGCTGGCCCCGTCAATGGTAGACGCCCGCTGCCTGGACTGCTTCGCCGGTAGCGGCGCGCTCGGGCTGGAAGCGCTGTCGCGCTATGCTGCCAGCGCCACGCTGCTGGAGATGGAGCGCGGCGTGGCGCAGACGCTGCAGCAAAATCTGGCGACGCTGAAAGCGAGCAACGCGAAAGTGGTGAACACCAACACGCTGAGCTTCCTCGCGCAAAAGGGCACGCCGCACACCGTGGTGTTTGTCGACCCGCCGTTCCGCAAGGGGCTGCTGGAAGAGACGTTATCCCTGCTGGAGCAAAACGGCTGGCTGGCGGATGACGCATTGATTTACGTGGAAAGCGAAGTGGAAAACGGTTTGCCGCCGGTTCCCGCTCACTGGGATCTGCACCGTGAAAAAGTGGCAGGTCAGGTTGCTTATCGTCTGTATCACCGTCAGGCACAAGGAGGATCCGATGCCGGTACTGATTAATCTGGGACGTCTGCTGATGCTGGGCGTCTGGGCATTTTTGCTGCTCAACCTAGTGCACCCGTTCCCGCGCCCGATGAATATTTTTGTTAACGTCGCGCTGATTTTCACCTCGTTCATGCACGCCCTGCAGATGGTGATGCTGAAAAACGGTCTGCCGAAAGACGGCCCGCAGATGACGGGCTGGCAGCAGCTGCGCGTGTTTATTTTCGGCGTGTTTGAGCTGCTGGTGTGGATGAAGAAGTTTAAGGCGCAGGTGAAGAAGTAAGGTGCGTTTAGTCGCCCGGTGGCGCTTCGCTTACCGGGCCTACGAAACCACGTAGGCCGGGCAAACGCAGTGCCGCCCGGCGTTACAACTCCGGAACAAACCCCTCAAACCGCGATCCTTTGTAACTCAGCGTTCCTTTTTCCCCCACCGTCAGCTGGTGGTACTGCTGCGCCTCCAGGCGGAAGGTCATCTCCAGGCCGCCCGTTTCCGGCTTAAAGCTCGCTTCATAACGCATTGTTGTGCCCGCAGGCGTCACCTGCTGCTGGCGCGAGCGGCGGTCATTGAGCGGCTTTTCGCGTTTGTTCGTCACCACCACGCGCTTTTGCATCAGCGGCGCGGCATCGTTATCCGCCTTCTCGCGGCGCTGCTGCACGAAGCGGAACGAGGCGGCAATGACGATAATCGCCACCACGATAATGAAAAACAGCGGCATCTTGCTCATTCAACTATCCCATCAGATTATGCGGAATTCAGGATACCCTGCCTTCCCCGGCATTGCCAAACGCCCGCCCGCGTCACTACACTGGATCAGAAACTGATTATTCAGACTTAACAGATACAGGGAGTTAATATGCTTTGGTCATTTATCGCTGTCTGTTTTTCCGCATGGCTTTATGTCGATGCGTCGTACCGTGGTCCCACCTGGCAGCGCTGGCTGTTTAAACCCGTCACGCTGTTGCTGCTCCTGCTGCTGGCCTGGCAAGCACCGATGTTTAATGCCGTCAGCTATCTGGTCCTCGCCGGGCTGTGCGCCTCTCTGATTGGCGATGCCTTAACCCTGCTGCCGCGCCAGCGCCTGCTGTATGCCGTAGGGGCATTTTTCCTGTCGCATCTGCTGTATACCATTTACTTCGCCAGCCAGATGACGCTCTCTTTCTTCTGGCCGCTGCCGCTGGTCCTGCTGGTGATTGGTGCCCTGCTGATCGCGGTGATCTGGTCGCGTCTGGAAGAGATGCGGTTGCCGATCTGCACGTTTATCGCCATGACGCTGGTGATGGTATGGCTGGCAGGTGAGCTGTGGTTCTTCCGTCCGACCGCTCCGGCAATGTCCGCATTCTTCGGGGCCGCGCTGCTGCTGATTGGGAATATCGTGTGGCTGGGCAGCCACTATCGCCGCCGTTTCCGGGCGGATAACGCGATTGCCGCCGCCTGCTACTTTGCCGGGCACTTCCTGATTGTGCGTTCGCTGTATATCTAAATAACGCTTGACTCTGGAGTCGACTCCAGAGTGTATGCTGCGGTTAATGAGAAAATTATCATTGCCGGAGACTGCCATGTCGACTCCAGAAACACCCAAAAAAGTCCCTCAATTCTCGGCGCTTAAGCTCAGTCCCGTTCCGTCGAAAAATGACTGCTGCTGCGAAGGCGCGTGCGAAACGCAAACTCAAACGCTTCCTGAAAGCAGCAACCGCTACAGCTGGGTCGTTAACGGCATGGACTGCGCCGCCTGCGCCCGCAAAGTGGAAAATGCGGTGAAACAGGTGCCGGGCGTCAGCCACGTTCAGGTGCTGTTCGCCACCGAAAAGCTGCTGGTTAGCGCCGATAACGACGTCAGCAAACAGGTTGAAGACGCGGTAAGCAAGGCGGGTTACAGCCTGCGTAGTGAAGCCGCGCCCGCGGAAAAAACCTCTTCACTGAAAGAAAACCTGCCGCTCATTACCCTGATCATCATGATGGCCCTGAGCTGGGGGCTGGAACAGATCAACCATCCGTTCGGCAACCTGGCGTTTATCGCCACCACGCTGGTCGGGCTGTTCCCGATTGCCCGCCAGGCGCTGCGTCTGATGAAAAGCGGCAGCTGGTTCGCCATTGAAACGCTGATGAGCGTGGCGGCCATCGGCGCGCTGTTTATTGGCGCGACGGCAGAAGCGGCGATGGTATTGCTGCTGTTCTTAATCGGTGAACGTCTTGAGGGCTGGGCGGCGAGCCGGGCGCGTAAAGGGGTCAGCGCGCTGATGGCGCTGAAGCCGGAAACCGCCACGCGCGTAGTAAACGGCACGCGTGAAACGGTCGCCATCACGACCCTGCGTCCGGGCGACGTGATAGAAGTCGCGGCAGGCGGACGCCTGCCTGCCGACGGCGCGCTGCTTACCGCCACCGCGAGCTTTGATGAAAGTGCCCTGACCGGTGAGTCCATTCCGGTTGAACGTGCCGCAGGTGAAAAAGTGCCTGCTGGCGCCACCAGCGTCGACCGTCTGGTGCAGCTCACCGTGCTTTCCGAGCCGGGTGACAGCGCCATCGACCGCATCCTGAAGCTGATTGAAGAGGCCGAAGAGCGCCGCGCGCCGGTCGAACGCTTTATCGACCGCTTCAGCCGCATCTACACGCCCGCCATTATGCTGGTTGCCCTGCTGGTAACCGTCGTCCCGCCGCTGTTCTTCGGCGCGCCGTGGGAGGGCTGGATTTATAAAGGGCTGACCCTGCTGCTGATTGGCTGCCCGTGCGCGCTGGTGATTTCCACCCCGGCGGCCATTACCTCCGGGCTGGCGGCGGCGGCACGTCGCGGGGCGCTGATTAAGGGCGGCGCGGCGCTGGAGCAGCTGAGCCAGGTTCAGCATATCGCCTTCGATAAAACCGGCACGCTGACCGTCGGCAAACCGCAGGTGACCGGCGTGTATTCGCAGGGCATCAGTGAAGATGAACTGCTGACCCTGGCCGCCGCCGTTGAGCAGGGCTCCACTCACCCGCTGGCGCAGGCGATAGTGCGGGAAGCGCAGTCGCGCGGGCTGAACATCCCGCCGGCAACCGCTCAGCGGGCGCTTGTAGGCTCAGGGATTGAGGCCACCGTTGACGGTAAAAAAGTTCTGATTGTCGCGGCGGGCAAGTCTTCTACTCCAGAGGTGGAGGCGTTAGAACAGACCGGACAAACTGTCGTGACCGTTATGCAGGACGGCGTCGCAAAAGGGATGCTGGCGCTGCGCGACACCCTGCGCGATGACGCAAAAGAGGCCGTGGCGGCGCTGCATCAGCTGGGCGTGCAGGGCGTGATTCTCACCGGCGATAACCCTCGCGCGGCGGCAGCGATTGCCGGTGAGCTGGGGCTGGCGTTTAAAGCCGGATTACTGCCGGCGGATAAGGTCAGCGCGGTAACGGAGCTGAACGCGCACGCCCCGCTGGCGATGGTCGGAGACGGGATTAACGATGCCCCGGCGATGAAGGCGTCCACCATCGGCATTGCGATGGGCAGCGGCACCGACGTGGCGCTAGAGACGGCAGACGCGGCGTTGACCCACAACCGCCTGACCGGACTGGCGCAGATGATCGATCTTGCGCGGGCGACGCGTGCCAACATCCGCCAAAACATCGGCATCGCGCTGGGGCTGAAGGGGATTTTCCTGGTGACCACCCTGCTCGGCATGACCGGACTGTGGCTGGCGGTGCTGGCGGATACCGGCGCGACGGTGCTGGTGACGGCGAACGCGCTGCGGCTGCTGCGTCGCCGGTAAAAAAACGCCCGGTGGCGCTGACGCTTACCGGGCCTATATATCCTGCTAAAACGTAGGCCGGGTAAGGCGAAGCCGCCACCCGGCTTTTTTTATAAGAAGTAGCTCATCGCCAGGCCTAAAAACAGCACCAGACCGACGTAGTTATTGTTCATAAACGCCTTGAAGCAGGCGTCGCGTTCGCGCTTCGCAATCAGCTTTTGCTGGTACGCAAACAGCAGCCCCGCCACCAGCACCGACCAGTAAAACGCCCAGTTCAGCCCGTTCAGGCGGCCAATCGCCACCATCAGCGCCAGCACGGCGACCTGCAGAATCCCGATAATCAGCTTGTCCTGACGGCCAAAGAGGATGGCGGTGGATTTGATGCCAATTTTCAGGTCATCGTCGCGGTCAACCATCGCGTATTGCGTGTCGTAAGCCACAGCCCAAAGTATGTTCGCCAGGAACATCAGCCAGCAGCTGAGCGGTAAGGACTCACTAACTGCCGCAAACGCCATTGGAATCGACCAGCCAAACGCTGCGCCCAGCACCACCTGAGGCAGGTGGGTATAGCGCTTCATAAACGGATAAACCCAGGCCAGTGCCAGCGCCGCAACGGAAAGCAGTATGGTCATGGTGTTCAGGGTTAACACCAGCAGGAAAGAGAGCAGCACCAGAACAGCAAACAGCACGCGAGCTTCTTTCCCGGTCACCTGTCCGCTGGGTAACGGACGACCGGCAGTCCGCTTTACATGGCCGTCGAATTTACGATCGGCATAATCATTGACCACGCAGCCCGCTGCGCGCATCAGCCAGACGCCAGCAACAAACACGCCGAGGATCCACAGCGGCGGCACGCCCGGCGTAGCGACCCACAGCGCCCATAAGGTCGGCCACAGCAACAGTAACGCGCCAATCGGTTTATCGGTACGCATTAAGCGGTGATACGCCAACAGCTTATTCTGCGTCAGGCTCCACTCCATTTTTTCTTCCTCTTAGTACAACGGTGATGCCGGTAAAAAAAGCTCCGTCAGAATTAACGGTTTACCGCTCAGGCGAAGGCGGGAACGACGCCCCCACAGTTCAGCATCACGACCAATCTCAATAAAATCCCGGGTAAGCTCAGACGAGGTGAAAAGGTAACGCCCCAGCGGCGTTTTCCCCAGACGTTGCAGCGCCAGCTCGGGCCCGGACAAAGTGGACTCGGGCACCACCGTCCGCCCGGCAAGCCACGGCTCGCCGTCAGCGCAGAGTAAAATTTCACGCAGCCAGTAACGTGGCTCGTGCGGCAGCAGCGGCAGCTCGTTGGCGATCTCATCGCCGGAGACAAACCCTTCCTGAATCAGGGTCACCGTGACCGTTTTTCCCTGCTGCTCAAAACGTTTTGTCATGGAATCTTCCAGCAACAGCCAGTCCAGCTGCTGCGGATCAAGCGCAGGTATTTGGTCGAAATAGCGCAGCGCACGCAGTTGCGTTAGCGCAGGGTGTGACATGCCAGACTCTCCGATACATAACGTACAGGCATTGTATCGCAGAAACGCGGATTGAGGGGGGCCAAACGTTATTTAAGGATCACGATCGCAACAAGAGTGCAACAGCCCGGCGGAGACGAAAAAAAGTGCGCCCACTCAGGCGCACCAAACGACTAACAAATCAGCATTGTGGGGAAACGGTTACCCCTTGCCTTTTACACTGCTGATAAAGGTGGAACGGGCAGTGGTTGAACCTAAACGTTCGGCTTCATCAAGCAGCTTCAGCGCTTTATCGACATCGCCGCGCTTCACCGCCTGCTTGATGGCATTGTTGAAGTATTCTTCGGTGTCGTTCAGTACCGGCTCGGATTTTTTCGCTGGCGCTGGCGCTGCGGTCGCTACCGGTGCGGCTGCCGTGGCAGCTGGCGCGGTATAGGCAGGCGCAGCGGTGTTGCCTACGGTGACAGGGCCGGTACCGGAGGAGCCAAACAGCGGGCCGACCAGGACGCTGGACGCACTGCTGGTCGACACTTTCAGCTTCACAAGGCCGTCAGTGGTGTGGCGGGCGATCGGATCCGGGATATCCGGTGCGGCGTTACCTACGCCTTTGGCATAGGCCTTCGCAGGATCAAGCAGCGTGGTGGTTTGCTGCAAATCTTTTTCCGTGGTGAAGACGAGTACATAAATTTTCTGCTGACCCAGCGCAGGCGTCAGGCGCATTACCCCTTCCAGGCGATCGGCGCTCATGACACCCGGTTCCTGATAGGTAAAATATTCGCTCGGGAAGAACGCAGAAGGCATCATGTTCTGGTCAAGAATCAGCACGTTCGGCGCAAAGACGCTGGTCTGTTTATTGACTTCACTGGAGAGCGTTAACGTCAGTTCGCCAATGTTAGCGGGCACGCTGTACGCGACCACCGGACCACTAATACCCGGAACATTAAGCGGTTGCCCACCCGTCGAGAGCTGGGTCGTTTGGGCTTTAGATTGATCGACAGGCGTCCAGACCAGCTGTTGCAACGCAGCTGCCGGAATGGCCGGCGCGGATGTTGTGTTTTGCGGAACGAAATTCACATTAGCGAGCGTTACAGCAGGCGCGCTCGCCAGCAACCCTGCGGATAAACAAAGGGCAAGGAGAGTTTTGTTCATTTTCATTGTTATCACCTCAAAATGCACAGGTCAGCGGTAGCCAGGCAATAGCGCGCCGTCCCAAGGATTGAGGGGCTTGCGCCCCTCAGTTTGGTCATTACGTCAGATTAAGACGGGATTACCACCAGATTTCCATCTGGGCGCCGAAGGACCACTCATCGTTGTCACCACGGCTGTAGGTTGTGGCTTTGGTATCGCTTTTTGCAATGCCGTTGTCATAACCCCATTTCTCATCCCACTTCGCGTAAGTTGCGAAGACACGGATCGCTGGACGGGACCAGATGCTGTTACCGGCCTGCCATTGCTGTGCAAGGGTAATTTTGTACTGGTTGTTGGTATCGTCAGTTTTCTGCGACTTAACGTTGTCGTAGCCAACTTCAAGCAAGGTGCTCATGATTGGCGTCCATTTATACATTGGGCGCACACCCACGGTGTACCAGGTCGTACCGTTGTTGTCGTCACGATCGATATCCTGATACATACCGACGTACATCAGATCCCAGCTGTCACCCAGAGAGATCGCACCGTGGTCGAGAATACGAACCAGGGAACCGTTGTTGTTAATCTTGTTATTTACAACACCAATTTCAGCGTCTTTGTCATAGTTGTTGCCGGTGAAGGAACCCTGCGGAATACCTTTGCCCTGAGTGGTCATTGCATCGGTAGCGTACTGGACAACAAACTTGTTGTAGCCTTTCAGCATGCTCTGGGTATGTTCAGCGGTGAACATCCAGCCATCTTTAGATGCGCCGTCAGCGAAGCTGTAACCGTCAGTTTTGTTAGCTCGGCCATAGTCAACACCCAACTCCAGCGTGCCGCCCGGGTTGATTTCCATCTGCGCCAAGCGCACATCGAAGACGTCGTTAGCGGTGTCTTTGAAGTCATGATAGATATCGTTGCTGGTGAAGATGTATGAGCCGCCCGCTTCCTGAGAACGGGTCGCTGCCAGAGACAGTTTACCGAAGCCCAGATCGACGTTTTCGATACCGGCACCAGGACCTGAAATATCCCAGTAGTAGAAGTCGATCATGTGAACGTCATGACGCTGATAGAAGCGCTTACCGGCCCAGATGGTGGAACCTGGCAGCCACTCAATCAGGTTTTTACCCTGCACGTTGGCTTCACGGAACGCCGGGTCGGTAGCTTCCCAGTCGTTCTGTTGCGCCACGGAGTACGCTACGTTGGTGTCGAAGTAGAAGCTCTTGTCGCCTTCTTTCCACACTTCCTGGCCCAGCTTCAGTTCCGCATAGGTTTCACATTCGTTACCCAGACGGTATTTACTTTGGGCACCGGTTGCCTGGAAGCACTGCTGTTCGCCGCCACTCCCCGTCCAGCCGATACCGGAACGAGCATAACCATGGAAATCCACGGCCAGTGCCTGAGCAGACATTACGCCCGCTGCGACGGCAACTGCCAGAGGAAGTTTGCGCAGAGTAATCATCATTCTATCTCCTGAGATCATTGCTTTTCTTTGAACACTTCACC
>OKBS01000653.1_pt1 | contig 10456 bp, 10 predicted proteins | sample 1614331 | NCBI WGS metagenome assembly OKBS01 (sample SAMN04436927, study PRJEB24849) | human gut metagenome | biome: human gut; feature: NICU; material: stool | host: Homo sapiens | place: USA: Saint Louis, MO | collected 2012-05-31
CGCATGATGGCGACCAACGTGCGCGGGCCGGTTCTCCAGATGGCGGCGCTCGCCGGAAAGCTTAATGCGGGAGCCTCGGTGGTGGTGACGGCGTCCACTTCCGCTTATGAAGGGGCCGCGGCGGCAAGCCTCTATTCGGCGACTAAAGGCGCGCTGGTTTCGTTAACCCGCTGCTGGGCCGCGGCGTTAGGGGAACGAAATATCCGCGTTAACGCGCTGGTTCCCGGCCCGATTGACACCCCATTTCGCCATTTTATGCGCGACGAGGTGCGCCGCGAATTTGAAGCCTCGGTGGTGAGCCGCCTGGCGCTTCACCGCCAGGGGACGGCGGCTGAAGCGGCTGATGTGGCGCTGTTTCTGCTTTCCGACGCGGCGTCCTTCGTGAGCGGTAGCCAGTATGTCGTGGATGGCGGCCTGACGTTGCGTAATAGCGCATTGGCCTCGCCTCGCAACCTCGGCGCGCCGAACGCGCCGCTGGTTGGATAACGACCAATCGGCAGCTGAATGGCTTCAGGGGGATGAAAACTGTGACTCCGGTGGCGGTAAAGCGCGTCGCTTAAGCTTTACACTGCCATTAATAGCCATGGTCAATGAAAGGGTTTGCCTCAGGCCTGCGCTTTCGTCCCGGAAGGTTCTTTCGCGTTTAAATGGAGGTTTTTATGAGCAGTAAGCCAACCGCTTCAATGATGGAACGACGCCACCCTGAAACCACCCATATTGATAGTCTTGCCACCCTCGATATGCTGACGCTGCTGCATAAGGATGATAAGCGGATTGCCGATGCCGTTGAGGCCTGTTTGCCGGCGATCGCGCGCCTAATGGATAACGCGACGGCGACGCTCAGCCGGGGAGGGCGGCTGGTGATTGTGGGGGCCGGGCATCGGGTCAAGCCGCCGCGCAGGCGGTGAATGAATTTACCCCGGAGGGAAAACATTCGCTTGTCGCCCTTATCGCCGGAGGAGCGACCGCCGCGCGGCAGGAGATGGAAACCGCCGCGAGTCATTACGATCTTGGGGCTTTCGAACTTGAGGCTCTACGATTCAGCAACCAGGATATGCTGCTGGCGCTGACGGTTAGCGGCAAAACGCCGTGGGTCTGGGGCGCGATGCGCCACGCCTGGTCGCTGGGGGCGCCGATTGCGGTTGTGACGCAGCAGCCCACCAGTGAAGCCGCGCAGCTGGCGGATATCATTATCGCCCCGCAAACCGGGCCGGAAGCGGTGGCGGGTTTCGGGAATCCGAAAGCGCGCATCGCGCAGCGGCAGATCCTGACGATGCTGACCACCGGGCTGGCGATTCGCGAAGGACGGGTTTATGAAAACCTGCGCGTCGATCTGCAGGCCAATACGCCGCACGAGGCCGAGCGGCAGATAGCGATCGTGATGGCGGCGACGGGGGGCTCGCGCAGCGAGGCCAAAGCCGCGCTGGCCAGCTGCAATCAGCACTGCCGGACGGCAATACTCATGCTCCTCAGCGGGCTGGATGCCTGGCAGGCGCGCGAGCTGCTGGCAGAGCATAACGATCATCTGCGGATTGCGCTACGCGCGGCGCAGACGGTTGCCTGAACTTAACCCGACGGCGCGTATTTCCACAATACGCGCCGGATAACGCAAAATAATCTGGTCATACACAGCATCGTTATTCCATACTCTTCATCCGCTTACCCGGGTTTAATTCCCCTTCTGAAAATGGCCATCGCAAGGCGTATTTATTGCTGCTGGCGAGGAATTTACTTTTTTAAGTTAAAAAACCAGGTTAACAATAATTAGCTATGTGTGCGGATGTGTAAATGATATTTTAAAATAAAGTAAAAGTGCGTTAATATGCACGCTCTTATTACACTTGTGCTATGTGATATTTCTATTATGCCTGCAATTAAAAATACGATTATATCTATGACCGCATTAGCGATGTTCGTCAGCTCGGCGACCTTCGCAAATGACGATACCTCGAAAAAAACCGATTTCCTGCTGATTGGCGGCGGTATTATGAGCGCGTCGCTGGGGACCTGGCTGCAGGAATTACAGCCGGACTGGAAACAGGTGATGGTTGAGAAGCTGGATGGCGTCGCGCTGGAATCCTCTAACGGCTGGAACAACGCCGGTACCGGGCACTCCGCGAATATGGAGCTGAACTATACGCCGGAACGCCCGGACGGCACCATCGACGTCAGCAAAGCGCTGGATATTAACGAACAGTTTATGATCTCCCGCCAGTTCTGGACGGCGCAGGTCAAACGCGGCATTTTGCACGATCCGCACTCTTTTATTAACTCCACGCCGCACATGAGTTTCGTCTGGGGAGATAACGTTGATTATCTGCAAAAACGCTACGCCGCGCTGCAGCAAACGACCTTATTCCAGGGGATGAAATTCTCCACCGATCACGCGCAAATAAAACAGTGGGCGCCGCTGGTGATGGAAGGGCGCGATCCGCAGCAGCGCGTTGCGGCAACCTGGACTCCGGTGGGTACCGACGTTAACTATGGGGAAATAACCCGCCAGCTGATCGGTAGCCTGAAGAAAAATAATAACTTCACGCTGCAGACCTCTTCAGAAGTCACCGATTTTAAACGCAATGCCGATAATTCCTGGCACGTGACGATTAAAAACGTTAATAGCGGTGAAGAGCAGGCGATCGATGCGAAATACGTATTTATCGGCGCCGGCGGCGGCGCGCTGAAATTACTGCAAAAAACCGGTATTCCGGAAGCGGATAACTATGCGGGTTTCCCGGTAGGCGGCTCTTTCCTGATGACCGAAAACCCGGCGGTGACCAATGCGCACCAGCAAAAAGTTTACGGTCAGGCCTCTGTAGGCGCACCGCCGATGTCGGTCCCGCATCTTGATGCCCGTTTCCTCGACGGCAAGCGCGTGGTGCTGTTTGGGCCATTCGCCACCTTCTCGACGAAATTCCTGAAAAACGGTTCGTTCTTCGACCTGCTTAGCACCACCACCACCGATAACGTTCTGCCGATGACCCACGTAGGTCTGGACAACTTCGATCTGGTGAAATACCTCATCAGCCAGGTGATGCTGAGCGACGACGACCGTTTTGCGGCGCTGAAGGAGTATTATCCTGGCGCGCGTAAAGAGGACTGGAAGCTGATTCAGGCCGGTCAGCGCGTGCAGATCATCAAAAAAGATGCAGAGAAGGGTGGCGTACTGAAGCTGGGTACCGAAGTGGTGGTCGATCAGCAGAAAACCCTCTCCGCGCTGCTGGGCGCTTCGCCGGGGGCTTCTACCGCCGCGCCGATTACCCTGAACGTTCTTAAGCAGATGTTCCCTGAGCAGTTCCATTCAGCGGAATGGCAGCGCCGTATTCACGATATCGTCCCGAGCTACGGCCAGAAGCTGAACGGCAACGTCGCGCTGACCCAGCAGGTTTGGGATGATACCGCGGCGGCGCTGCAGCTGACCAAACCGCCGGTGATTGAGATGAACGCCACCGCGCCGGTGATGACCGCCAAACCGGCAGAGCCGAAGGCGGAAACGTCGCCGCAGCACGATATGGCGCTGTAAGCCCACGTCGTTGACATTGCCCGGTGGCGGCTGACGCTTCACCGGGCCTACTGGCCTCTCTTCGCTGCCCCGGCGAAAACGTGACATTGCTCTAATCTCTCCCCCCGCGCTGATATCCCCCTTCCGGCTAATCCTTCATTCGTTAATTGTGGTTATACTGTCTTGAAATCACGAAAGAAAATGCTAAGAAGACCGAAACGCGGAGCCCAGGGCAATGAAAGACGACATTAATCAGGACATCACCTTCCGCAAGCTGTCGGTATTTATGATGTTTATGGCGAAAGGGAACATCGCCAGAACCGCTGAGGCTATGCAGCTGAGCGGCGTCAGCGTCCACCGGGCGCTGCATACGCTGGAAGAGGGCGTCGGCTGCCCGCTGTTTATTCATAAAGGGCGCAACCTGCTGCCGCTCCCGGCGGCGTGGACGCTGCTGGAGTACTGCCAGGACGTCATGAGCCTGATGACCCGCGGCCTGGAAGCGACGCGTAAAGTAGCCGGCGTCGGGCAGGGCCGGCTGCGCATCGGCACGCTTTATTCCCTGACCCTTGAAACCGTGCCGCGCATTATTATGGGCATGAAGCTGCGTCGGCCGGAGCTGGAGCTGGATCTCACCATGGGCTCCAATCAGATGCTGCTGGATATGCTGGAAGATGACGCGCTTGATGCGATCCTGATCGCCACCAACGAAGGTGAATTCAATAATTCGGCTTTTGATGTGGTCCCGCTGTTTGAGGACGATATCTTCCTCGCCGCCCCGGCGACGGAACAGCTGGATACCACCGCTCCCGCCGAGCTGCGCGATTACGCCAGGCGCAAGTTTGTTTCGCTGGCGGAAGGGTTTGCCACCTATGCCGGATTTCAGGACGCCTTCCAGGTGGCCGGATTCGAGCCTGAAATCGTCACCCGGGTTAACGATATCTTTTCGATGATTAGCCTGGTGCAGGCGGGCGTAGGCTTTGCGCTGCTGCCGGGACGAAGGAAAAAGGTGTATGAAAACGACGTACAGCTGCTGAAGCTGGCGGAGCCGTATCAGATGCGCCAGCTGATCTCCATTGTCTACTCACACCATCGCGAGCGCGACGCCGACCTGCTGGCGCTGGCGGCAGAAGGGCGGATGTACGCCCGCAGCCTCAGCCGTTAAGCCGGTTCGCCAGGTGACGGGCAACGTCGATACCGCTGCGCTCCAGCGCAATACACTCCCCCTGCCAGCCCGCCTGGCGGGTGAGACAGGTCAGCACGCCGCCGGGCGGCATCTCGATCGCCAGCCGCGCGTCCCGTTCGTCAGCGGCGATCATCGCTTCCTGCCAGCGCACGGTTCGCGCCATATTCCGCGCCAAATCGTCGGCAATGCTTAACGGGTCCCATAAAACGCGCGCCGTGGAACCGCTCAGATAGGCGCAGCGCGGGCGCTGCAGCGTGACGTCAGAGAACGCTTTTGCCAGCTTAGCCGCCGGTTCATCCAGCAGCGCGCAGTGGGAAGGTACGCTGACCGCCAGCCGCTGTGCTTTACCGGCGCCAGCCGCCAGCGCCAGCCGGGCCACGCGGGCCATCTCGTCGTCGCGTCCGGCAATGACAATCTGCGTTTCCGCGTTCAGGTTGGCAATATAGAGGTCGCTGTCGGCAATCAGCTTTTCCACGCGGTCGAGCGTCAGGCCCATAATCGCCGTCAGCCCGTAGCCGTGAGGATAAGCCTGCTCCATTAAATCGCCGCGCAGCGCCACCAGCCGCAGGGCGTCGGTGAAATCCAGCGCGCCGGCCATCACCGCCGCCGGGAAAGCCCCTATCGACAGGCCGCTGACCATGTCCGGATTTACTCCCTGACGCTGCAGCTCCCGCGCCCAGGCTGTGCCTGCGATCAGCAGGCACAGCTGCACCGCACGGGTATGTTTTAACGCGGCGGCGGTATCTATATGGTCTACTTCATCGCCGAGCACGGTTCGCGCTTCAGCGAGGATATTCTGGCGGTCGGGAAGCGCGGCGAGCATATCCGGCCGCTGGTTTCCCTGACCGGGAAAGGTAAAGAGAATTTTCATGCTTCCTCCCTGTTCCACGGCGCAGCGGTCAGGCGCGCGCCGCGGGACGTTTTCAGCAGGACGCGGCCATCGCGCAGCCACTCATTTAGCGCGAAAGCCCCTGCGGGCGTTTCGACCTGGGTATCCGCCCGGCAGGGCAGCTGCGCGACGCGGGACTGCCAGGCGAGCAGCGCTTCGCGAGCGATCGGCTGCGGCGCGCGGATCAGCAGATCGAGATCGCTGGCGGCGTGAAGTACCGGAATCTCGGTGGCCAGCGCGTAGCCGGTGCTGCCGGTAATGCCCCAGCGCCACGGCCAGGAGTGTAAGGTCAGTGATATCGCCGCCTGTACCGGCGGCTGGGAGACAAACGGCGAGCGCAGGAGCTGTTGGCGATCGGCAAGGGTTTCCGGGCTGACGGTACGGACGATATTTTCCCTCTGTACCCAGCCTGCGGCCCGCTGATCGCGCTTCATCCCCCGTACGCCCACCGGAATGCGGGCGTTAGCATCAACGTCGCGTCGTACCACCACCGGCAGGCTAATACGCCAGTGCTGCGCGACCCAGGACTCCTCAATCGCCTCCAGCGCGGCGGCATTATTCAACCAGACTAAATCATGAGGACGCGGCGTTGATGACATCGTTAGATTCCTGACGTTAAGGTGATAAACAGCGGCAGCGACAGAATACACAGAACCGAGCTTAACAGCAGCACCGCTTCCGCATCCGGCGACTGCACGCCAAAGCGGTTGCCGAAGACCACGCCAAAGAAACCGGCCGCCAGCGCAATCATCAGAATGGCGGTAATGGCGATAGAGCCGTGCAGCCCCAGCAGCATCACCAGACCCCAGGCGATAAACGGCTGCACCAGCAGTTTGACGATAGTGGAAGTGGCAATCAGCGCATTGAGCTGCAGCTTACGCGCCGACAGAATCACCCCGGTCAGGAACAGCGCGGCGGCGGTCGCCGCCAGGCCCAGCGGTTTGATAGAGGCGAGCAGCAGATCCGGCATTTTGATACCGATGGCCGAAAGCACGACCCCCAGCAGCGGACCCCAGACAATCGGTTTTTTCACCGAACGCCACATCAGAACCGGCAGCATTGCCAGCGTCGAGCCGCTGTTCTCTCCGGCGGCGAGCGCTTTTTCACGTTCCAGAATCAGCAGGCAGAACGGCGTCATCAGTACCGATCCGCAGGCGATGGAAACGGCGACGGAGAGGGAGGTGGATGCGCCTTCGCCGAGCACGCTGCCCAGAATCGGCAGGCCAAGCGCGGCGTAGTTAGGCAGCGCGACGGTCAGGGTCAGCACGGCGGCATCCTGCGGCGAGCGCTTGAAGACGCGGGTCGCGAGGAAGTAGATGGCCGCATAGGTAATCCACATCGCCCCGGTCAGCACCAGCACCAGCGGCGATTGCGCGACAATACCGCTCCACGGCGTTTGTACCGTGGCGCTGAACAGCGTGGCGGGCAGGGCGAAGTCCATCACGAAGATGTTGAGTAAAGAGACGTTTTTGTTATCGACCATTTTGGCCTTGCCGGCCCAGAAGCCCAGCAGCATGATGACAAAAATCGGCGCGAGGGCATGAATAATCACATAAGTCATAAATCACCTGTAAATGAAAATAGAGTACTGGCGCGATTGTTATAATTTCTAAAAACGGTTTATTTCCGGGGCGCGCGATGGCGCCCCGGGCGGCCGCTTCCGGCAGGTTTTCTTCTACTTAGGGACTGACTACCAGCTGGCGCGCATGCGATCGCGCACCTGTTGGGAACTACGGCGGTTCTCCGCGCCAAGGCGGCACTTCAGCGAGACATCCCGGCGGGCGTCAGCGATGGCGTCGCGCAGGGTGTCGGTGACCAGCGTCAGATCGCGGGCGTCCGGCGCGTCAGGATTGCTGATATCCAGCAGGGCGGAGAGCAGGCCGAGCGTTGCGTAGTTGCTGACGTCATAGGCCATCGGCGGAATGGTTGCCGCCAGTTTCTCCAGCGCCTCAACGGTACGTAGCGTGATACGCGCGGCGGACGCTTTGCCCATCGCGTGCACCAGCACGCCGGCGTCGTTAAAGGCGATCAGACGATTGGCCTGGTAGCCATGGGCGAGAAACGCCCCGGACATCGCTTTGCCGACGATCAGACCAATCACCGGATGTCCGGCAAGCCGCGCCTTGGCGTAGGCGCCCGCGGCGCCCGCCAGCGCCTGATGAATACCGAACGCTTCTTCGCGACGGCCATAGGCCTGGCTGGGGACATCGATAACCGCGATAATCGGGCGCTTCACCGCGTTATTGGCATCGGCGTCGATGGTTTCGTTGACCACTTTGGCCAGCGTCCAGCCTTCGAGCAGGCCGACTTCACCCTGAGCGGCGCGTGGATAATGGTTATTAGCATCCGGCACCACGGCGATAAAACGGGCGGTTTCACCGTTAAAATCGGCGTCGGCAACCTGCACCGAGGGGCACAGACCGGTCATTAGCGGGGCGTTCGGCGCCAGCTGGTTTAGCCACAGCGCGGCGCGGTTTGTGAACTGGTTCATTATTTCTCCTCCCGGGCGAATAGCTGTTTGATCTGAGCGGTATCCGCCTGCTGGCGGGTATCGAAATGGGTCAAACGGGTCAGGAAATCTTCATATTTGTCGCTGCGATGCTGCGCGGGCACGCCTTTGGCAATGGCTTCGTTCATCGCGCTTTTCACCGCGTTGATGCCATCGCCCACCAGGGCATCCACCAGACCGCTGGCGTAGCGAATTTCGCCGCCGGTCATGCTCCAGATAAACGGACGGTCGCGGGAGTCGTACTCTTCAATCCCCGCTTCCTGTTCAATAACCTGCGGTCCGTTGAGGCCCAGACGCGCTTCACGGGTGACAATCAGGTAGCTGCACAGCGCCGCGGCGATGGACATCCCGCCGAAGCAGCCGACGGTACCGGCGACAATGCCGATTACCGGGGTGTAGCGGCGCAGGTCGACAATCGCGGCGTGAATATCGGCGATGGCGGCAAGGCCCAGATTGGCTTCCTGCAGGCGTACGCCGCCGGTTTCCAGGCACAGCACCGCCTGGGTAGGAATGCCGTTGCGGTTATCTTCCGCCGCCAGCTCAAGGGCGGCGGCCATTTTCGCGCCGGAGACTTCGCCCATGCTGCCGCCCTGGAAGGTACCTTCGATGGCAATGACTACCGCCGGCTGGCCGTTAATGGTGCCTTTTGCGACGACCATACCGTCGTCGGACTGCGGGACGATGCCCTGCGCGCCGAGCCACGGGGACATAATGCCGTCAAAGGGATCCAGCAGTTCGCGATAGCTGCCGTCATCCAGCAGGGTGCGGGCGCGTTCACGGGCGCGGAGTTCAATAAAGCTGCGATCGTTACGCATGAGCCACCTCCTCAAAAACCTGTTCAATACGGATCCGCGCGACGCCGGGCGTGGCGCCGAAATCGTGGATGATCAGCTGTCCGCCGGGCAGGCCGTTAATCAGGCTCAGTCGTTCGAACAGCGCGTTCCAGCGCGCCTGGCTGTTGTCCACGGAGGTGGTGATTTCGACGTTGAGCGTATCGCTCTGTCCGGCGGTATAGAGCACTTCCATATCGCCGGAGCCGACAACGCCTGCCAGCGCTTTGCCGCTGAGGGCGCGGTTGGCAGGGAATGACAATTTAATCTGTTCCATAACATCCTCTGAATGCGTTAAGCGGAAACCCGGTCGAGAAACAGGGTGGCGGCAAGAAGATCCGCCGCGCCACCCGGCGAGGCGTTCTGCGCCAGCATCTGCACGTCGAGACGCGCCAGCGCGGCGCGCCCCCTGGCTGTCGCACATCCTCCTGCCGCCAGCACCTCGCCTGCGCCTTGCCGCATCGCCTCAAGGCCCGCCATTCCGGCGCGGGAGAGCACGCAGGTATCGCTAAGCGAGGTCATAATCGCCATCAGCGCGTCAAGCCGGGCCTGATCCTCGCTGGCCCCCGCGGCCCGGCTGCGCAATAGCTGCGGCAGCGCCAGGGTGGTGATGTGCGGAAAAGCGCGCTGCGCTTCTTCCCGGGCGCCGGGAACCTGCCAGCGGCGGCTGGCGCGCAGACCTTTACTGAAGGTCCTTGGCGCGCAGGCGTCCGGCAGACGGGCCAGGGCGGCGGCGGTTTCCGTAATTCTCTGTGCCTGACCCTCCCCCCCGAGCATCGCCGTCGCGCTGACCAGCAGGCCCAGCGCCCAGATAGCGCCGCGATGGGTATTGACCCCGGCGGTCGCCTGCATCATCCGCGCTTCGCCTTCGCGGCCAAGCCGGCCAACGGTTTCGCGCAGGGCAACGTCGGCCGGACGCCGCCAGCTCTGCTGAGCCAGCGCGTGAAACGTCGGCTGCAGGCTGTGGGCCGAACGCTCCATCAGGGCCAGGTTCAGGTCCTGATGCGCGCCGTTGCCGCGGCTATCCACCAGGCCCGGCTTGGGGCTGAGTCGCGCTTCGTCAACCAGGCAGGCGCTGGCGGTCTGGGCCAGCCAGCGGGCCCGGGTTTCAGCAACGTGGGGAGAGAGTTTTTTCATTACCAGCTCCGGAATTTTGCCGGTGGGTTGTACAGACCGTCGGACCACTCCACCAGATCGGCTACGCTGCCGGCGGCGAGCAGAGAGCGGGTGGCGTCGCTGCGGCGGATACCGATATCTTCCGGATAGACGACTTTGCCGCTTTGGCGCAGTGCGGCCACGCGTTTGGCGTCAACGCCGAGCCCGATATCGGTGATCCCGGCCACGGCCGCCACCATTGCCCGGCGCTCTTCCAGGCTTTCCGCCCGATAGAGATAGGCGATGCCTTCTTCGGTCAGCACGTGGGTGACGTCATCGCCGTAAATCATCACCGGCGCCAGCGGCATTCCGGAGGTTTTGGCGACCTCAACGGCGTCGAGTTTTTCCACGAAGGTCGGCTTCACGCCCGCCTGGAAGGTTTCCACCATCT
>OKBS01000696.1_pt1 | contig 9679 bp, 10 predicted proteins | sample 1614331 | NCBI WGS metagenome assembly OKBS01 (sample SAMN04436927, study PRJEB24849) | human gut metagenome | biome: human gut; feature: NICU; material: stool | host: Homo sapiens | place: USA: Saint Louis, MO | collected 2012-05-31
TAAAAGAGGTGCTGGCTAAAGCCAACGAACTGCGTTCGGGGGATGTGCTGGCGGGGGTGGCGGCGGAAAGTTCGCAGCAGCGCGTGGCGGCGAAGCAGGTGCTCTCCGATATGACGGTCGCCGATATTCGTAACAATCCGGTGATTCCTTATGAAGAGGACTGCGTGACGCGCCTGATTCAGGATGACGTCAACGAAACCGCCTATCAGCGGATTAAAAACTGGACTATCAGCGACCTGCGCGAATACGTGCTTAACGATGAGGTCACCAGCGATGACATCGCGTTTGTGCGCAAAGGGCTGACCTCAGAAGTGGTGGCGGCGGTGGCGAAGGTCTGCTCCAACGCCGACCTGATCTACGGCGCGAAGAAAATGCCGGTGATTAAAAAAGCCAACACCACCATCGGCCTGCCGGGCACCTTTAGCTGCCGCCTGCAGCCGAACGATACCCGCGATGACGTGCAGAGCATTGCCGCGCAAATCTACGAAGGGCTCTCGTTCGGCGCGGGCGATGCGGTGATCGGCGTTAACCCGGTAACCGATGACGTGGAGAACCTGACCCGCGTCCTCGATACCGTCTACGGCGTTATCGACAAGTTTAATATCCCGACCCAGGGCTGCGTGCTGGCGCACGTTACCACCCAGATTGAAGCGATCCGTCGCGGCGCCCCGGGGGGGCTTATTTTCCAGAGCATCTGCGGCAGCGAAAAGGGGCTAAAAGAGTTCGGCGTGGAGCTGGCGATGCTCGATGAAGCGCGGGCGGTCGGCGCCGAGTTTAACCGTATCGCCGGGGAGAACTGCCTGTACTTTGAAACCGGGCAGGGCTCGGCGCTGTCGGCCGGCGCGAACTTCGGCGCCGACCAGGTGACGATGGAGGCGCGCAACTATGGCCTGGCGCGGCACTACGATCCGTTCCTCGTCAATACCGTGGTGGGCTTTATCGGGCCGGAGTACCTCTATAACGATCGGCAGATTATTCGCGCCGGTCTCGAAGATCACTTTATGGGCAAGCTGAGCGGCATCTCGATGGGCTGCGACTGCTGCTACACCAACCATGCCGACGCCGACCAGAACCTCAATGAAAACCTGATGATTCTGCTCGCCACCGCCGGCTGCAACTACATCATGGGCATGCCGCTCGGCGACGACATCATGCTCAACTATCAGACCACCGCGTTTCACGATACCGCTACCGTCCGTCAGCTGCTGAATCTACGGCCGTCGCCGGAGTTCGAACGCTGGCTGGAAACCATGGGCATTATGGCAAACGGTCGTCTGACCCAACGGGCGGGCGATCCGTCACTGTTCTTTTGATGACGCGGGGATGACACATGATGGATCAAAAGCAGATTGAAGAAATTGTACGTAGCGTGATGGCGTCAATGGGACAACCGCAGACGGCAGCAGCAGCGCCTGAGGCGACGGTGACGAAGTGCGCCAGCCGGTGCGAGGTCGCGGCGGAGAGCTGCGTGCTGGATTTAGGTTCGCCAGAGGCGAAAGGCTGGATTGGCGTGCAGCAGCCGCATCGTGCGGAAGTGCTGGCCGAACTGAAGCGCAGCACCGCAGCGCGCGTGTGTACCGGCCGCGCCGGTCCGCGTCCGCGCACCCTCGCGCTGCTGCGCTTCCTCGCCGACCACTCGCGCTCCAAGGATACGGTGCTGAAAGAGGTACCGGAGGAGTGGGTGAAAACCCAGGGATTGCTGGAGGTGCGCTCCGAAATTAGCGACAAAAACCTCTACCTGACGCGCCCGGATATGGGCCGTCGGCTGAGTCCGGAGGCTATTGAGGCGCTGAAGGCGCAGTGCGTGGCGAATCCTGACGTTCAGGTGGTGGTATCCGATGGCCTCTCTACCGACGCGATTACCGTCAACTATGAAGAGATCCTGCCGCCGCTGCTGTCGGGCCTGAAGCAGGCCGGACTGAAGGTCGGTACGCCGTTCTTCGTCCGCTACGGGCGGGTCAAAATTGAAGATCAGATTGGCGAAATTCTCGGCGCGAAGGTGGTCATCCTGCTGGTAGGCGAACGTCCGGGGCTGGGGCAGTCGGAAAGCCTCTCCTGTTACGCCGTGTATTCGCCGCGCGTGGCGACCACCGTCGAAGCGGACAGGACCTGTATTTCCAATATTCACCAGGGCGGTACGCCCCCGGTAGAAGCCGCGGCGGTGATTGTCGATTTGGCCAAACGCATGCTGGAGCAGAAGGCTTCCGGCATCAACATGACTCGGTAAGGAGGCATCATGCCTGCATTAGATTTAATTCGCCCTTCGGTGACGGCCATGCGCGTGATTGCCTCAGTGAATGACGGCTTTGCCCGCGAGCTTAAATTACCGCCACATATACGTAGCCTCGGACTCATCACGGCGGATTCGGATGATGTGACTTATATTGCCGCTGACGAAGCGACAAAACAGGCGATGGTGGAAGTGGTCTACGGTCGTTCTCTTTACGCCGGCGCGGCCCACGGCCCTTCGCCAACCGCAGGTGAAGTGCTGATTATGCTGGGCGGCCCGAACCCGGCGGAAGTGCGCGCCGGTCTGGATGCGATGGTGGCGCATATCGAAACTGGGGCCGCGTTCCAGTGGGCCAACGATGCCGAAGATACGGCGTTTCTGGCGCACGTGGTGTCGCGTACCGGCTCTTATCTCTCGTCTACCTCCGGCATTGCGCTGGGCGATCCGATCGCTTATCTGGTGGCGCCGCCGCTGGAGGCGACCTTCGGTATCGATGCGGCAATGAAATCGGCCGACGTGCAGCTGGTGACCTACGTGCCGCCGCCGTCGGAAACCAACTATTCCGCCGCCTTTTTGACGGGAAGCCAGGCCGCCTGTAAAGCCGCCTGTAACGCCTTTACCGATGCCGTTCTGGATATTGCCCGTAATCCAATCCAGCGCGCGTAAGGGGGAAGCGATGATCAACGCCCTGGGATTACTGGAAGTGGACGGCATGGTGGCCGCCGTTGACGCGGCGGATGCGATGCTGAAGGCGGCCAACGTGCGGCTGCTCAGCCATGAGGTTCTTGACCCCGGCAGGCTGACGCTGGTGGTGGAAGGCGACCTGGCGGCGTGCCGGGCGGCGCTGGATGCCGGCAGCGCTGCGGCGCAGCGTACGGGGCGCGTTATCAGCCGTCGGGAGATTGGACGCCCGGAAGAGGATACCCAGCGGCTGATCGCCGGTTTTCAACGGCTGCCGCAAACGCCGGAGCCGCCGGTGGTCGTGGAATCCTCAGAACCCTTGCTGACGCTGCTCTCTTCGACGCGTCAGGGAATGACGGCAGGGGAGGTGGCCGCCCATTTCGGCTGGTCGCTTGAAGAGGCCAGGAAGGCGCTGGAGCAGCTCTTTTCTACCGGAGCGTTGCGTAAACGCAGTAGTCGCTATCGCTTAAAAAATTAACCAGTCGGAGGTGCCGGGAACGCGAAAGCGTTCCCGGTTTATCAGATCATGAAAAAGAAAAAACCGGCCAACCTGCACCATCTTTATCATGAAGCATTACCCGAAGACGTTAAACTGACGCCGATGGTCGAGGTGGACAACGTCCATCAGCGGCGGACCACCGATGTCTATGAACATGCCCTGACGATTACCGCCTGGCAGCAGATTTACGATCAGCTGCATCCGGGGAAATTTCACGGTGAATTTACCGAAATCCTGCTCGATGATATTCAGGTCTTTCGCGAATATACCGGCCTGGCGCTGCGTCAGTCCTGCCTGGTGTGGCCGAACTCCTTCTGGTTCGGTATTCCGGCAACCCGCGGCGAGCAGGGGTTTATTGGCTCACAGTGCCTCGGCAGCGCCGAAATCGCCACCCGACCCGGCGGCACCGAGTTTGAGCTCAGCACGCCGGATGATTACACCATTCTGGGCGTAGTGATCTCGGAGGATGTCATTTCCCGCCAGGCCAGCTTCCTGCATCACCCGGAGCGGGTGCTGCATATGCTGCGTAACCAGTCGGCGCTGGAGGTCAAAGAGGAGCACAAGGCGGCGCTGTGGGGCTTTGTGCAGCAGGCGCTGGCGACGTTTAGCGAGAATCCGGAGAACCTTCATCAGCCCGCGGTGCGTAAGGTGTTGGGCGATAATCTCCTGCTGGCGATGGGGGCGATGCTGGAGGAGGCGCAGCCGATGATTACCGCCGAGAGCATTAGCCACCAGAGCTATCGGCGTCTGCTTTCCCGGGCGCGGGAGTACGTGCTGGAGAATATGTCGGAGCCGCTGACGGTTCTCGATTTATGTCAGCAGCTGCACGTCAGCCGCCGTACGCTGCAAAACGCCTTTCACGCCATTCTGGGGATCGGGCCGAACGCCTGGCTGAAGCGCATTCGTTTAAACGCGGTGCGCCGGGAGCTGATTAGCCCGTGGTCGCAGAGCACGACGGTTAAGGATGCGGCGATGCAGTGGGGATTCTGGCACCTGGGCCAGTTCGCTACCGATTATCAGCAGCTGTTCGCCGAGAAACCGTCGCTGACGCTGCATCAGCGGATGCGGCAGTGGGCGTGATGACGATCTATTTAGCGGATGGCGATTCGCGCCGTCATCGCAGGCCTGATAAGCGTAGCGCCATCAGGCAAAACAGTGCCGTATCTGGCCTGCGAACCGCACTATCAGGCAACGTTAAACCCAATCGCGCACCTGAATAAACGCGCTCAGCGCCGCTTCCGGGCTGCCTGCTTCCGGCTGGTAGTCGTATTCCCAGCGCACCAGCGGCGGCATCGACATCAGAATGGATTCGGTGCGGCCGCCGGTTTGCAGGCCGAACAGGGTGCCGCGATCCCACACCAGATTGAACTCCACGTAGCGCCCGCGGCGGTAGAGCTGAAAAGCGCGCTCGCGCTCGCCCCAGACCCTCTCTTTACGCCGCTCGACAATGGGCAGATACGCATCGGTGAAGCCATTGCCTACCGCCTGCATAAAGTCGAAACAATGGTCAAAGTTCGGGGTATTCAAATCATCAAAAAACAGGCCGCCGATGCCGCGCTGCTCGTTACGATGCTTGAGGAAGAAGTAGTCGTCGCACCACTTTTTATAGCGCGGATAAACCTCTTCGCCGAAGGGCTGGCACAGGTCGCGGGCGGTGCGATGCCAGTGAACGGCATCTTCTTCAAAGCCGTAGTAGGGGGTTAAATCGAAGCCGCCGCCGAACCACCATACCGGCTCGGCGCCCGGTTTTTCCGCGATAAAGAAGCGCACGTTGGCGTGGCTGGTGGGGATATAGGGACTGCGCGGGTGCACGACCAGCGAGACGCCCATCGCTTCAAAGCTGCGGCCCGCCAGCTCAGGGCGGTGCGCGGTTGCGGAGGCCGGCATCGCCTCGCCGTGCACGTGCGAAAAGTTAACGCCAGCCTGCTCAAAGATACCGCCATCGCGCAGCACCCGGCTGCGTCCGCCGCCGCCGCCTTCCCGCAGCCAGCTATCTTCGATGAATTCGCTGCCGTCAACGGCGCTGAGCTTTTGGCAGATAGCATCCTGGAGCTGGAGAAGGAAAGCTTTTACCTGGTGCGCATCGGGTCTCATTAACGTCTCTTCGAGTGGGCTTTCTGGTTATCGAACCAGTGGAAATAGCTGATGATGCCGTTGGCAATCGCTGTGGCGATTTTCTGCCGGAACGCGGTGGTGCCGAGCAGTTTTTCTTCGTTCGGATTGGTAATAAACGAGGTTTCTACCAGCACCGACGGAATCGACGGCGATTTCAGCACCACAAACGCCGCCTGCTCGGTATTGCGGCTGTGCAGCTTATGCACCGGCTTGATCTTTTTCAGGATATGGGAACCGAGCGTCAGGCTGTTTTTGATGGTATCAGTTTGTACCAGGTCGAACAGCACTTGCTGCAATAGGTGGTCTTTATCCGTCGTTTTCTTGCCGGCCACTTCATCCGCCCGGTTTTCACGGTCCGAGAGATACTTTGCCATGGCGCTACTGGCACCGCGGTTGGAAAGGGCGAAAACGGAAGCGCCGGCCGCGCTCGGGTTGGTGAAACCATCGGCGTGAATTGACATAAAAAGATCGGCGCCGTGCTGGTGGGCGATCTCCACCCGGTCATAGAGCGGAATAAAGGTATCGCCGCTGCGCGTCAGGCGCGCATCGATGCCGTTGCTGCGCAGAATGCTGCGCACGTTTTTAGCGATCGCCAGCACGACGTGCTTCTCTTTTGAACCGTTATGGCCGATAGCGCCGGTATCAATACCGCCATGGCCCGGGTCGAGCATCACGACGCGTTTGGCGCCTTTTTTCTTCGCTGCGGGTTTGCTGTGCCCATTGGATGTTTTCAATGGCTGTTGTTCTTTCGCGCTGGCCTGTGAGGCGATCCCTGAAAGCGTGATTGCTGCCAGCCCGGCTTTCAGCACCTGGCGGCGCGAAGCAAGTATTTTTAATGGTTTAAAAGTGCTCATTCGGCCTGAATTGCAAACAAGTGGTAACCAATGTTATATCGTATCGTCTTTTCTGATACGACCATTCAAAATAAGAATTGTTTTACTTTTCATTTCAATACATGACAAAGTCATAGTATGCCATTTTTTGCGGCTCATTGCGCCTGATATTGGCTATCGGGCACAATCACGCCATAATCTCTGTTTTTAACCGTCAATGGTGGGGAATACCATGGAGATACGCGTTTTTCGCCAGGAAGATTTCGAAGAGGTCATCACCCTGTGGGAGCGTTGCGATCTCCTTCGCCCATGGAACGATCCGGAAATGGATATTGAACGTAAGCTGAACCACGATGCCAGCCTGTTTCTGGTCGCCGAAGTTAACGGTGAAGTGGTTGGCACGGTGATGGGCGGTTATGACGGGCATCGCGGGTCTGCTTATTATCTTGGCGTGCATCCTGAATATCGCGGTCGCGGTATTGCTAATGCGCTGCTTAATCGGCTGGAGAAAAAGCTGATCGCCCGCGGCTGTCCGAAAATAAATATTATGGTTCGCGAAGATAATGACGTGGTGCAGGGGATGTACGAACGCCTTGGCTATGAGCATTCAGACGTGCTGTGCCTCGGCAAGCGCTTAATTGAAGATGAAGAATACTGAGTTTATCCCCGCCGATTTCGATACCCACGGCCGCCTGCGTTTGCCGTTTCTCTTTTGGTGCGTGCTGCTGCTTCAGGCGCGGACGTGGGTGCTATTTCTGATGGCCGGCGCGTCACGCCAGCAGGGCGACGCGCTGCTGAATCTGTTTTATCCGGACCACGATAATTTTTGGCTGGGATTGCTCCCCGGCATTCCGGCGGTGCTGGCGTTTATCATTAGCGGGCATCGTCAGCGCTTCCCCCGGCTCTGGCCCATGATGCGCTGGCTGCTGGTGCTTTCCCAGCTCTTGCTGTTGGTCTGGCAACCGCTGTTGTGGATGAGCGGCGAGTCGCCTTCGGCGGTGACCATCGGCCTGCTGGCGGCGGATCTTTACGCGCTCTGGTGGCTGTTAAGCAGCCGTCGGCTGAAAGCCTGTTTTCGCGAAGAACAGGTTTAACGGCACTTTTTGCCGATCGCGCACTCCAACTTGCGTTGAATACATCAGAAAGGACACTCAGTCATGAAATCGCTACGTTTACTTCTCTGCGCACTACCGCTGGCTTTAACCGGCTGCTCAACGATGAGCTCGGTGAACTGGTCGGCGGCTTATCCGTGGAACTGGTTTGGTTCCTCTATGGAGGTGAGCGAACAGGGCGTAGGCAACCTGACGGCGTCAACGGCGCTGAGCGAGCAGGCGATCGGCGACGCGCTCGGCAGCAGCTACCGCCTGCGCAGCGGCATGAAAACGGCTAACGGCAATATTGTGCGCTATTTCGAAGCGTTAAAAGATGACAAGGTCGCGCTGACCATCAACGGCGAGAGCGGGACTATTAGCCGCATCGACGTGCGCGATAGCAATATCAAAGCCGCCAGCGGCGTGAAAATCGGTACCCCGTTCAGCGATATCTACAGCAAAGCGTTTGGCAACTGCCAGAAAGGCAGCAACGATAACGGTGCCGTGGTGGAGTGCAAGGCCGAGGGTAGCCAGCATATCAGCTATGCCTTCACCGGCAACTGGAGCGGCCCTGAAGAGCTAATGCCCTCCGACGACACGCTGAAAAACTGGAAGGTGAGCAAGATTATCTGGCGTCGCTAATTTGATCTGAAGTGATTCGAGGTCCTGAAAAAGCGGGTACAATAGCGCCTTAAAAGCCACAGCGTTGTGGTTGTACTATTTCAGGAGGAGCGATGTCTCAGGTTCAGAGCGGCATTTTGCCGGAACATTGCCGTGCGGCGATTTGGATTGAAGCAAATGTCAAAGGCGATGTTGATGCCCTGCGCGAAGCCAGCAAGGTGTTTGCCGATAAGTTAGCCACCTTTCAGGCGAAATACCCGGAAGCGAAGCTGGGGGCGGTGGTCGCTTTTGGCCATAACGTCTGGCGTCAGCTAAGCGGTGGCGTCGGGGCTGAAGAGCTAAAAGATTTCCCGTCCTACGGCAAAGGTCTGGCCCCGGCGACCCAGTATGATGTGCTAATCCACATTCTGTCCGCGCAGCATGAGCTGAATTTTTCTGTCGCTCAGGCGGCCCTCTCCGCTTTTGGCGCAGCGATTGATGTCAAAGAAGAGATTCACGGCTTTCGCTGGATTGAAGAGCGCGATCTGAGCGGCTTTGTCGACGGTACTGAAAACCCGGCGGGGGAAGAGACCCGCCGTGAAGTGGCGGTGATTCAGGATGGCGTCGATGCGGGCGGCAGCTACGTATTTGTGCAGCGCTGGGAGCACAACCTCAAGCAGCTTAATCGCATGAGCGTTCCCGATCAGGAGATGATGATCGGCCGTACCAAAGAAGCCAACGAAGAGATTGACGGCGACGATCGTCCGGATACCTCTCACCTGAGCCGCGTGGATCTGAAAGAAGAAGGTAAAGGGCTGAAGATTGTGCGTCAGAGCCTGCCGTACGGTACCGCCAGCGGCACCCACGGCCTCTACTTTTGCGCCTACTGCGCGCGTCTGCACAATATTGAACAGCAGCTGCTGAGCATGTTCGGCGATACCGACGGTAAGCGCGACGCGATGCTGCGTTTTACCAAACCGGTGACCGGCGGATACTACTTCGCGCCTTCGCTGGATAGACTGCTGGCGCTGTAAGATCTTCTCCTGACCCTCTCCCCCGCAGGGAGAGGGGACCGTTCGGCGCGGCCGGCAGGCGTCGAACGTTTTCCGGTTCTGCATGCGTGATTCAGATAAGCTTTGCCATTCCCTTATTCTCTTTTCGACTTCCAAATCGCCAAACGGTATATAAAACCGTTACTCCTTTCATAGCCGTTATAAATATGATGATCAGCAGAAAATCATCATATTGATAAGGGTGCGCAATGGCCGTTAAATCACTAAAAAAAGGATATCTGGCGCTGGCTGCTTCTGTGCTGCTGGTCGCGCAGGCGCAGGCGACGGAATTGCTGAACAGTTCCTACGATGTTTCCCGCGAGCTGTTTGCCGCCCTTAACCCGCAGTTCGAACAGCAGTGGGCGAAAGATAACGGCGGCGATAAGCTGACGATTAAACAATCTCATGCCGGATCATCAAAACAGGCGCTGGCGATTCTGCAAGGGCTGAAGGCTGACGTGGTGACCTACAATCAGGTGACCGATGTCCAGATTCTGCACGACAAAGGCAAGCTGATCCCCGCCGACTGGCAAAGCCGTCTGCCGAATAACAGCTCGCCGTTTTACTCCACCATGGGC
>OKBS01000699.1_pt1 | contig 9583 bp, 9 predicted proteins | sample 1614331 | NCBI WGS metagenome assembly OKBS01 (sample SAMN04436927, study PRJEB24849) | human gut metagenome | biome: human gut; feature: NICU; material: stool | host: Homo sapiens | place: USA: Saint Louis, MO | collected 2012-05-31
ATCGGCGCGCTGGCCGGTAAGCCGGTGATGGAAGGCAAAGGCGTTCTGTTTAAAAAATTCGCTGGTATCGATGTGTTCGATATTGAAGTCGATGAACTGGACCCGGACAAATTTATCAACGTCGTCGCGGCGCTGGAGCCGACCTTCGGCGGGATCAACCTGGAAGACATCAAAGCGCCGGAATGTTTCTATATCGAGCAGAAGCTGCGCGAGCGTATGAACATTCCCGTGTTCCATGACGACCAGCACGGAACGGCCATTATCAGCACCGCCGCCATTCTCAACGGCCTGCGCGTGGTAGAGAAAAATCTCTCCGACGTGCGCATGGTGGTCTCCGGCGCTGGCGCGGCGGCGATTGCCTGTATGAACCTGCTGGTGGCGCTGGGTATGCAGAAACACAACATTGTGGTCTGCGACTCAAAAGGGGTGATTTACAAAGATCGTGAGCCGAACATGGCGGAAACCAAAGCGGCGTATGCGGTAGAAGACGACGGCAAGCGCACGCTTGAGGACGTGATTGACGGCGCGGATATCTTCCTCGGCTGCTCGGGTCCGAAAGTGCTGACCCAGGAGATGGTGAAGAAGATGGCGCGCGCGCCGATGATCCTGGCCCTGGCGAACCCTGAGCCGGAAATTCTGCCGCCGCTGGCGAAAGCGGTGCGTGAAGACGCCATTATCTGCACCGGGCGTTCCGACTACCCGAACCAGGTGAACAACGTGCTCTGCTTCCCGTTCATCTTCCGCGGCGCGCTGGACGTCGGCGCGACGGCGATCAACGAAGAGATGAAGCTGGCCGCGGTGCACGCCATTGCGGAGCTGGCCCACGCCGAGCAGAGTGAAGTGGTTGCCTCAGCCTATGGCGATCAGGATCTGAGCTTTGGCCCGGACTACATCATTCCAAAACCGTTCGACCCGCGTCTGATTGTCAAAATTGCCCCTGCGGTGGCAAAAGCGGCGATGGATTCCGGCGTGGCGACGCGTCCGATTGAAGACTTCGACGCTTACGTCGATAAGCTCACCGAGTTTGTCTATAAAACCAACCTGTTCATGAAGCCGATCTTCTCTCAGGCGCGCGCCGACGCGAAGCGCGTGGTGCTGGCGGAAGGGGAAGAGGCGCGCGTGCTGCACGCCACCCAGGAGCTGATCACCTTAGGCCTGGCGAAACCGATCCTGATTGGTCGTCCGAGCGTGATTGAAATGCGTATCCAGAAGCTGGGCCTGCAGATTAAGCCGGGCGTTGACTTCGAGATCGTCAACAACGAATCCGATCCGCGCTTCAAAGAGTACTGGAGCGAATACTACGCGATCATGAAGCGCCGGGGGATCACCCAGGAGCAGGCGCAGAAAGCCGTCATCAGCAACACGACGGTGATCGGCGCGATCATGGTCCATCGCGGCGAGGCGGATGCGCTGATCTGCGGCACCATCGGCGACTACCACGAGCACTTTAGCGTGGTGCAGGAGATCTTCGGCTATCGCGACGGCGTCCATACCGCTGGGGCGATGAACGCCCTGCTGCTGCCGAGCGGGAACACCTTTATCGCTGACACCTATGTTAACGACGATCCGAGCCCGGACGAGCTGGCGGAGATCACCGTGATGGCCGCCGAGACCGTGCGCCGCTTCGGTATCGAGCCGAAGGTGGCGCTGCTGTCGCACTCTAACTTCGGTTCGTCCAAATCAGCGGCGGCGTGCAAAATGCGTGAGACGCTGGCGCTGGTGCGCGAGCGCGCGCCGGAGCTGATGATTGACGGGGAAATGCACGGTGATGCCGCGCTGGTAGAGAGCATCCGCAACGAACGTATGCCTGACAGCCCGCTGAAAGGATCGGCAAACATCCTGATTATGCCGAATGTGGAAGCGGCGCGTATCAGCTACAACCTGCTGCGCGTCTCCAGCTCTGAAGGGGTGACCGTAGGACCGGTGCTGATGGGCGTGGCGAAGCCGGTGCATGTGTTAACGCCGATTGCCTCCGTGCGCCGTATCGTGAATATGGTGGCGCTGGCGGTGGTTGAGGCGCAGACGCAACCGCTGTAAGCGTTGTGAGTCGGGTAGCGCGTTCGCTTACCCGACCTACGGGTTGAGCTGGCCGGATAAGCGCAGCGCCATCCGGCAGTTAAACCCAGTCGCGTACTTTAAGGAACTCACTCAAGGCAGCCTCCGGGCTGCCTTCTTTTGGCTCGTAGCAGTATTCCCAGCGCACCAGCGGCGGCATCGACATCAGAATCGACTCCGTGCGCCCGCCGGTCTGCAGGCCAAACAGCGTCCCGCGATCCCATACCAGGTTGAACTCCACGTAGCGCCCGCGACGGTAGAGCTGGAACTCGCGCTCGCGTACGCCATAGCTGGTGTCTTTACGGCGTTCGACGATGGGCAGGTACGCGTCCGTATAGCCTTCGCCTACCGCGCGCATAAAGCTGAATGCGGTATCAAAATCAGGCGTGTTGAGATCGTCAAAGAACAGCCCGCCGATGCCGCGCTGCTCGTCGCGGTGCTTCAGGTAAAAGTAGTCATCGCACCACTTTTTAAATTTCGGGTAAATGTCTTCGCCAAACGGCAGGCAAAGATCCCGCGCGGTGGTGTGCCAGTGCACGGCATCCTCTTCGAAGCCGTAGTAGGGCGTCATGTCGAAACCGCCGCCAAACCACCAGACCGGATCGGCCCCCGCTTTTTCCGCAATGAAAAAGCGCACGTTGGCGTGGCTGGTCGGCACAAACGGATTGTGCGGATGCACCACCAGCGAAACGCCCATCGCTTCGAAGCTGCGGCCCGCAAGCTCGGGACGGTGTGCCGTTGCAGACGCGGGCATCGCGTCGCCATGAACGTGGGAAAAATTCACGCCCGCTTGTTCGAAGATGCCGCCGTTACGCAGCACGCGGCTACGCCCGCCGCCGCCGGCTTCGCGCTGCCAGTTGTCTTCCTGAAATTCTCCGCCGTCAGCGGCGGCCAGTTTCTGGCAAATTTCGTCCTGCAGCTGCAGCAGGAAGGTTTTGACCAGTTGAGCATTGGGTTTCATCAACGTTTCCTGGAGTGCGCTTTTTGGTTATCAAACCAGTTGAAGTAACTGATAATGCCGGAGGCGATGGCGTTGGCGATCTTCTGACGAAACGCCGTGGTGCCGAGGAGTCGCTCCTCTTCCGGGTTGGTAATGAACGAGGTTTCCACCAGCACGGACGGGATAGACGGTGATTTCAACACCACAAACGCCGCCTGTTCGGTGCTCCTGCTGTGCAGGCGATGCACTGGCTTAATCTTCTTCAGGATGTGCGAGCCGAGCGTCAGGCTGTTTTTGATCGTATCCGTCTGCACGAGGTCGAACAGCACCTGCTGTAGCAGGTGGTCTTTGTCGGTGGCTTTTTTCCCGGCGACTTCATCCGCCCGGTTTTCGCGGTCGGAGAGGTATTTTGCCATGGCGCTACTGGCGCCGCGGTTGGACAGCGCAAACACCGAGGCACCGGCGGCAGACGGGTTGGTAAAGCCGTCCGCGTGAATCGACATAAACAGATCCGCCCCGTGCTGGTGGGCGATCTCTACGCGATCGTACAGCGGAATAAAGGTGTCGCCAGAGCGCGTCAGACGCGCGTCAATGCCGTTGCTGCGTAGAATCGCCCGCACATTTTTTGCAATCGCCAGCACGACGTGTTTTTCTTTCGACCCGTTTTTGCCGATGGCGCCGGTATCAATACCGCCGTGGCCCGGGTCGAGCATCACCAGGCGCTTTGCGCCCGGCTTTTTGGTTTTCGGTTTGCTGTGTCCGTTACTGGTTTTAAGCGCGCTCTCGTCTTTTGCCTGAGCCTGCTTTGCGATGCCCGTTAACGTTAAGGCCGCCAGCCCCGCTTTGAGAACCTGACGACGCGATGTGAGTGCTTTTAATGGTTTGAATGTGCTCATGCGGCCTGAATACAAAAAAATGGGGTCCTGGTGTTATATCGTATCGCGTTTAGCGTTACGACAGTCCTTATTGAGAATTGTTTTACTTTTCATTTCAATACGTGACAAAGTGACATTATGCCAAATTTTGGCGAGATTTTCCCCGGTTATTGGCTAAAGGCGTGGTTCGCGCCATAATCACTGTTTTTAAACCCGAAAAGGCGGTTAATACCATGGAGATACGCGTTTTTCGCCAGGAAGATTTCGAAGAGGTGATCACCCTTTGGGAGCGCTGCGATCTGCTGCGTCCGTGGAACGATCCGGAAATGGATATCGAACGTAAGGTGAATCACGACGTCAGTCTGTTTCTGGTTGCGGAAGTCAATGGCGAGGTTGTGGGGACGGTGATGGGCGGTTATGACGGCCATCGCGGCTCGGCCTATTATCTGGGCGTCCATCCGGAATACCGTGGTCGCGGTATTGCCAATGCGCTGCTCAACCGGCTCGAGAAGAAGCTGATCGCCCGCGGCTGTCCGAAAATCCAGATCATGGTGCGGGAAGATAACGACGTGGTGCTGGGCATGTATGAACGCCTGGGCTACGTACACGCTGACGTGCTGAATTTAGGAAAGCGTCTCATCGAAGATGAAGAGTACTGAGATCCATCCGGCAGATTATGACGCGCAGGGTCGCGTCAGGCTGCCCTTTTTATTCTGGTGCGTTCTGCTGCTTCAGGCCCGCACCTGGGTGCTGTTTGTGATGGCCGCCGCGTCGCGCGGGCAGGGCGACACGCTGCTAAATTTCTTTTATCCCGATCACGATGCCTTCTGGCTCGGCTTGCTGCCGGGCGTACCGGCGGTGGTGGCTTTCTTGTGCAGCGGTCGGCGGCACGTAATCCCGCGCTTGTGGCGCGCGCTTCGCGGGCTGCTGATCCTTGCCCAAATTGCGCTGCTCTTCTGGCAGCCGGTACTCTGGTGGTACGGTGAACCGCTGACGGGCATCGGCGTTGCGCTGGTGGTTGCCGATATCGTGGCGCTGCTGTGGCTGCTGACCAACCCACGTCTTCGCGCCTGTTTTGTGCCTCAGGATGATTAATCCGGCACTTTTTGCCGATGTCGCACTCCAACAAGCGTTGATTTAACACGTAAGGACGTTTCAATGAAATCGCTGCGTTTACTCTTATGCGCTCTTCCGCTGGCATTGACCGGCTGTTCGACGCTCTCCTCCATTAACTGGTCCGCTGCGTATCCGTGGAACTGGTTTGGCTCATCAACGGAAGTGACCGAGCAGGGCGTGGGTAAAATTACCGCCGCGACGGCGCTGGATCAGAATGCTATTCAGGATGCGCTCAGCAGTGACTACCGCCTGCGCAGCGGCATGAAAACAGAGAATGGCAATATTGTTCGCTATTACGAGGCGCTGAAGGGCGACAAGCTGGCGCTGGTGATCAACGGTGACAAAGGCACGGTAAACCGGATCGCGGTGATGGACGAAGATATTCCGACCGCCAGCGGCGTGAAGGTCGGAACGCCGTTTAGCGATCTTTATAAGCAGGCCTTTGGCAACTGCACCAGCGTGCCATCCGACGATGAAGTGGCGGTGGAGTGTAAGGCGGAAGGCAGCCAGCACATCAGCTATGTTTTTACCGGCACCTGGAGCGGCCCGGAAGGGTTGATGCCGTCTGACGACACCCTGAAGAGCTGGAAGGTGAGCAAAATACTTTGGAAGCAGTAATTTGCGCCTGAACAAACCGCCTCGCTGAAATCCGGGTATAATAGCCGCCATCAATGCCACGCTGACGTGGCATCTTTATTTCAGGAGGAGCGATGTCTCAGGTTCAGAGTGGCATTTTGCCAGAACATTGCCGCGCGGCGATTTGGATTGAAGCCAATGTCAAAGGGGACGTGGATGCCCTGCGTGCGGCCAGCAAAGCGTTTATTGATAAACTGGCGACCTTCCAGGCTAAATTCCCGGAAGCCCACCTCGGCGCCGTTGTTGCGTTTGGCAATAACGTCTGGCGGCAGCTGAGCGGCGGTGAAGGGGCAGAAGAGCTGAAGGACTTCATTCCTTACGGCAAAGGCCTTGCACCTGCGACCCAGTACGACGTGCTGATCCACATCCTTTCTCTGCGTCACGACGTGAACTTCTCCGTTGCCCAGGCGGCGGTGGCGGCCTTTGGCGACAGCATCGAGGTGCAGGAAGAGGTTCACGGTTTCCGCTGGGTAGAAGAGCGCGATCTGAGCGGCTTTGTCGACGGAACGGAAAACCCGGCGGGTGAAGAGACGCGTCGTGAAGTCGCGGTAATCAAAGACGGTGTGGACGCGGGCGGAAGCTACGTGTTCGTGCAGCGCTGGGAGCATAACCTCAAGCAGCTTAACCGCATGAGCGTGCATGACCAGGAGATGATGATTGGCCGCACCAAAGAAGCTAACGAAGAGATCGACGGCGATGACCGTCCGGTCACCTCGCACCTGAGCCGCGTTGACCTCAAAGAAGACGGCAAAGGGCTGAAGATTGTCCGCCAGAGCCTGCCGTACGGTACCGCAAGCGGTACGCACGGCCTCTACTTCTGCGCTTATTGCGCGCGCCTGCATAACATTGAACAGCAGCTGCTGAGCATGTTCGGCGATACCGACGGCAAGCGCGACGCCATGCTGCGCTTCACCAAACCGGTGACCGGCGGCTACTACTTCGCGCCGTCCGTTGAGCGTCTGCTGGCGCTGTAAAACCGCTCTCCATACGTAGGCCGGGTAAGCGTTAGCGCCACCCGGCAATTTTCCCTGCCCCTTATTCCCTTTTCTGCTTCTAAATCACCAAACGGTATATAAAACCGTTACTGCTTTCATCACCGTTATAAATATTATGACTATAAGATAGTCATCACATTTATAAGGGTGCGCAATGGCCGTTACTGTACTGAAAAAAGGAACTCTGGCGCTGGCAGGTTTACTGCTGGTGGCACAGGCGCAGGCGACTGAACTGTTGAACAGTTCGTATGACGTCTCCCGCGAGCTGTTTGCCGCCCTTAATCCCCCGTTCGAACAGCAGTGGGCGAAAGACAATAACGGCGACAAGCTGACCATCAAGCAGTCCCACGCCGGGTCGTCCAAGCAGGCGCTGGCCATCCTTCAGGGGCTGAAAGCGGATGTGGTGACCTACAACCAGGTGACTGACGTGCAGATCCTGCACGACAAAGGCAAGCTGATCCCGGCGGACTGGCAGAGCCGTCTGCCGAACAACAGCTCGCCGTTCTACTCCACCATGGGTTTCCTGGTGCGTAAGGGCAATCCGAAGAATATCCACGACTGGAGCGATTTGGTGCGTTCCGACGTGAAGCTGATCTTCCCGAACCCAAAAACCTCCGGTAACGCGCGTTACACCTATTTAGCGGCGTGGGGCGCGGCGGACAAGGCTGACGGTAACGATAAAGCCAAAACCGAGCAGTTCATGACCCAGTTCCTGAAAAACGTCGAAGTGTTTGATACCGGCGGCCGCGGGGCGACCACGACCTTCGCAGAGCGCGGCCTGGGCGATGTGCTGATCAGCTTTGAGTCGGAAGTGAACAACATCCGCAAGCAGTATGAAGCGCAGGGCTTTGAGGTGGTTATCCCGAAAACCAACATTCTGGCCGAATTCCCGGTCGCATGGGTGGATAAAAACGTGCAGGCGAACGGTACCGAGAAAGCGGCAAAAGCCTATCTCAACTACCTGTACAGCCCTCAGGCGCAGGCCATCATTACCGATTACTACTACCGCGTAAACAATCCGGACGTGATGAACAAGCTGAAAGATAAGTTCCCGCAGACCGCGCTGTTCCGCGTGGAAGACCATTTCGGCTCCTGGCCAGACGTGATGAAAACGCATTTTGCCAGCGGCGGTGAGTTAGACAAACTGCTGGCGGCGGGGCATAAGTAATGTTTGCAGTCTCGACCAAACGCGTGCTGCCGGGCTTTACCCTAAGCCTCGGAACCAGCCTGCTGTTCGTCTGCCTGATTCTGCTGTTGCCGCTCAGCGCGCTGGTGATGCAGCTTGCCCAGATGAGCTGGGCGCAGTACTGGGACGTGGTGACCAACCCGCAGGTGGTGGCGGCCTATAAAGTGACGCTGCTGTCGGCGTTTGTCGCCTCCATTTTTAACGGCGTGTTTGGCCTGCTGATGGCGTGGATTTTGACCCGCTATCGCTTCCCGGGCCGCACGCTGCTTGACGCCCTGATGGATCTGCCGTTTGCGCTGCCGACGGCGGTCGCGGGCTTAACCCTCGCGTCGCTCTTCTCCGTGAACGGGCTGTACGGCGAGTGGCTGGCGAAATTTGACATCAAGGTGACCTACACCTGGCTTGGTATCGCGGTGGCGATGGCCTTTACCAGCATCCCGTTTGTGGTGCGTACCGTGCAGCCGGTGCTGGAAGAGTTAGGTCCGGAATACGAAGAAGCGGCGGAAACGCTGGGCGCCACGCGCTGGCAGAGCTTCCGCAAAGTGGTGCTGCCGGAGCTGTCTCCGGCGCTGATGGCGGGCGTCGCGCTGTCGTTTACCCGCAGCCTCGGCGAGTTCGGCGCGGTGATTTTTATCGCCGGGAACATCGCCTGGAAAACGGAAGTGACCTCGCTGATGATTTTCATTCGCCTGCAGGAGTTTGATTATCCGGCGGCGAGCGCGATCGCTTCGGTGATCCTCGCGGCATCGCTGCTGCTGCTGTACTCGATTAACACTCTGCAAAGTCGCTTTGGTCGACGTGTGGTAGGTCACTGATGGCGGAAGTTACGCAATTGAAGCGATACGATGCGCCCCGCATCAACTGGGGTAAATGGTTTCTGATTGGGGCGGGCGTGCTGGTTTCCGCCCTCATTCTCGTCGTGCCGACGATTTATATCTTCGTTCAGGCGTTCAGCAAGGGCCTGATGCCCGCGCTGGAAAACCTGGCGAACCCGGATATGCTGCACGCCATCTGGCTGACCGTGCTGATTGCCCTGATCACCGTTCCGGTGAACCTGGTGTTCGGTACCCTGCTGGCGTGGCTGGTGACGCGCTTTAATTTCCCGGGACGTCAGCTGCTGCTGACCCTGCTGGATATTCCCTTCGCCGTATCGCCGGTGGTGGCGGGTCTGGTGTATCTGCTCTTTTACGGCTCCAACGGCCCGCTGGGCGGCTGGCTGGATGCACATAACCTGCAGATCATGTTCGCCTGGCCGGGTATGGTGCTGGTCACCATCTTCGTGACCTGTCCGTTTGTGGTGCGCGAGCTGGTGCCGGTGATGTTAAGCCAGGGGAGCAACGAAGACGAAGCGGCGGTGCTGCTGGGTGCGTCGGGCTGGCAGATGTTCCGCCGCGTGACCCTGCCGAACATCCGCTGGGCGCTGCTTTATGGCGTGGTGCTGACCAATGCCCGCGCGATTGGTGAATTCGGTGCCGTTTCCGTCGTCTCTGGCTCCATTCGGGGTGAAACCCTGTCGCTGCCGCTGCAGATTGAACTCCTGCAGCAGGACTACAACACCATCGGCGCCTTTACTGCCGCAGCGTTGCTGACGCTGATGGCGATTTTGACCCTGTTTTTGAAGAGTGTGGTGCAGTGGCGTTTAGAAAATCAGGAAAAACGTCAGCATCAGGAGGGAAATCATGAGCATTGAGATTGCCAATATTAAGAAGTCTTTTGGTCGCACCCAGGTGCTGAATGATATCTCGCTGGATATCCCTTCCGGACAAATGGTGGCGCTGCT
>OKBS01000700.1_pt1 | contig 9564 bp, 10 predicted proteins | sample 1614331 | NCBI WGS metagenome assembly OKBS01 (sample SAMN04436927, study PRJEB24849) | human gut metagenome | biome: human gut; feature: NICU; material: stool | host: Homo sapiens | place: USA: Saint Louis, MO | collected 2012-05-31
ATACCCCTAACTAGGACATAATTATTTCTTTGTCCTAGTTAGGGGTAGCATAGCAATCACTCTCTGATCTTAATTTAAAAAGAATTAGAGCTTCTACTCCAGGCGGAACTTGGAGGGAATGGGATGAAAAGCTGTTACCTAATTGCTATAAAAAAAAGAGTGGTTCAACTTATGGTTCAGTTTACGGTCGATTAGAGTGGGATAGTCCTTCATCAACAATTACAACACAATTCATTGGTTATGGAAATGGACGGTTTGGTCATCCAGAGCAAGATAGGGCATTGAGCTTGAGAGAAGGAGCTATCTTGCAAAGTTTTCCCTTGGACTATAAATTTTCTGAGGATAGCGAACAGTTTTCGTCGAAAAAATTAGCTATGCAAATAGGAAATGCAGTGCCACCCAAGTTAGGTGAAGTTATCGGTATAAGCATCAAAAATCATTTAGGACTGGAGTAATTAAGAAAGGTTGGGGTTAGGGTGAAGCGTCAGACAACACTATTTGATGAGGAAGAAAAAAAACGAATACAAAAACAGATTGATGAGCTTCAACAAGAATTGGAATACGATACTAGAGATTATCCGATCTCATATCTCGTTGATTTGTACAAAGATGAAGAAGATACAATGTTTGCGCCAGATTATCAACGAAACGAATTGCTGTGGTCACAGTATTTAAAATCACGCTTTATTGAATCACTTATCTTAGATTATCCGATCCCTTTGATTTTTTTAGCAGATACTATGGACGGAAAACTGGAGATAGTCGATGGGTTACAACGAATATCCACATTGAATGATTTTTTACAAGATAATTTCGAGTTATCTGAACTTAAAAAAATTGATTCTTTGAATGGTCGGTCATTTGAAGATTTACCTAACGCTGAAAAAAGACGGTTAAAATCTAAGTCTTTAAGAATTATTGTATTAAAAAAATCAACTTCTGATGATACTAAAAAAGAACTATTTGATCGATTGAATACAAGTTCATTAAAAGCCAGCACTAGCGAGGTACGTTCTGGAAGAGAAATAGATAATGGGTTAATGCAATTAATCTTTAGACTTGTTAAGAATCCTTACTTTGTAAAGACGACACAACTTTCTAAGGGAAAAATCAATCGAAAAGAGGATATTGAATTAATCAGCCGTTTTTTTGCATATAGCTATGCATTGGACCGTTATGATAAGAAAGTGATGAATTTTATTGATGATTTTGTCTCTTTTGAGGGAAGTAAAGAGAACTGGTCAGAAGAAAAAGAGCGATCGTATGAGAAAGATTTTATCAATACAATGCAGTTTGTTGACTCTAATTTTGATCGAGGATTTATGAAAGAAGATAAAAATCTTACTCCCAGAGTTCGTTTCGAAGCATTAGCTGTCGGAATAAATTTAGCAATGAAAGAAAATCCAAATATAACAACAGATCCAGAAGAAATTAAAAAATTATTATCAAGTGATGCGTTTGAAGAGTGGACTACTACGGATGCGGCAAATAATAAATCCAAAGTATTTGCTAGAATCCATGGAGTGAGAGATTTTTTCTTAACAGGTGAACTATGAGAAAAAATTTCGAGAAATTAACAAAAGAAATTGATTTATTTTTAGACTTGCTGAAATATTTCGAGAACAAGCTAATTGGGTATGAAGTTGACTGTTCCATTTTATCTATTGATATAGTTGACAAGGATGAATACGAAGCTGTTTTTAAATCCCTAAAATCTAATGTAATCTTGATGTTATATAATTTGGTAGAATCTACTGTACGTTTAACCATGAATAGTTATTACGATAGTGTTAATGATCGAAAACTTGGGTATCAGAATTTGATTGAAGAAGTCAAGAAAATTTGGATTAAACAGGCTTTAGGAACCGTTCAGAAGAATGACTCTATTCAAAAAAACATTTATAGTATGATTGAACTAGCAGTACAAGAACAATCAGCTATTCAGATTGACTTTGAACAGTTTAATTTATCTGGAAATGCCGATTTGAAAGAAATTAAAGACATTATGAAAATACATGGGATTGGCTATGAAGAAAAAGAGTTTAAAACTTTTGGTGGAAGTTTGAAGTCAATAAAAGATATGCGAAATAGCTTGGCGCATGGGAATATTTCATTTCAGGATAATGGACGTGGTTTGTCTGTCTCAGAGTTGGAGGAATATAAAGAGCAAACTTATTCGTGTTTGGATTACTTTATGCGGACAGTTGAAGAAAATATAGATAAGCAATTTAGAAATATCATTTGAAACAGCTCAGCTCTTTTACCAACTTTTTCTTTTAAATAAGATATTGATTTAAAGCGGTCCGCATTAAGTCAGGTACAACTAGATGTTCAGAAAATCCTCAAAATAATCTCAAAAAATCTTTTGTTCGCTTGACAGGCTAATCCGCTTTCAATAAAATGGACTCAGATATTTAATTAATCAAATAAAAAAGGCACTCTACATTCTGGTGGTCGCCAGAATATAGAGCCTTGAAAAGTCAGCGCCAACTGACCAATCAAGTTGCCATAGTCAGTGTATCACACCGACCTCATTATTGTACCAAATTTAAGCTTTTTTTCTAGTCTTTTTTGTGGGGAATTTTCGAGGTGTGGTATATGTTTATTTCGCTATGTCAAAGGTATTGGGCAGACCACGCCCGATACCTTTTTTTGTGTTGCTTTGGCTCGCAATAGAAGTGAGCCGGCCTCTTAGTGAAATCGCTGACGTTTTATTTGAAATCATTACTTATCAGAAAGGGTGGGAATATGGTGGTTCTTCAGGTGTTGACGCATAATGTCGTGGTGGCTCGTGAAGGGAAAGGAGAGTGGGTCTTGGTGAAAAAGGGCATCGGATTTGGTAAGAAGAAGGGAGACACGGTCGTTGCAACGAATCTTGAAAAGAAATACCGAAAAATTGAATAGTTCAACCATTTGGAGGGTGACTGTTAGGCAGGCTTGATCCATTTCACAAAGAGTGTGAGATGTGTCGGGCCTGCTTTTTTGCTTTCTCCGATTGGTTGATGAAAAGGAGTTGGTTCTATCAAAAAAGGTCTTATTTATGGAGTGATTACCTACACGATCTGGGGCTTTCTGCCGATTTTTTGGAAGCTACTAGAAGGCATCGACTCGCTGGAGTTGTTGGCATACCGCATCATTTGGTCATTTATAGTGATGACATTGACGTGTCTTTGTTCTTTCAAAAAAGAGAGACTGGTCCAGCAATTATTGGTGGTGTGGCGAGATGCTAAGGTGCGGCGGAATCTGTGTCTAGCGGCGCTTTCGATCGGCGGCAACTGGGGCGCGTTTATCTATTGTGTCGCCAGTGGTCAGACGACTAGTGCAAGCTTTGCTTATTTTTGTTCGCCGCTTTTTACGGTGTTCTTTGGGCGCTTTTTCTTCAAGGAACAGCTGAATGTCTGGCAGCGATTTGCGGTGGTGCTATTGATGGGAAGTATCTTCACCAAGCTGGTGGCAGGTGCGTCGTTATCCCTCGTGCCGCTGTTGATGGCACTATGTGTGGCTTATTATGGCGTGTTGGAAAAGCAGGGGGCACTAGATCCGATGTTTCGGATGTGGGTGGAGACGGTGATCTTATTACCGGTAGCGCTGGTGATCGTGTGGGTCACCAAGATGCCGTTGGTGTTGCCCATGTGGGAAGGCAATCTATTATTGATGACCAGCGGCGCTGCGACAGCGTTGCCCTTGATTTTATTTATGGCTGCCAGTAAACGTCTGCCCCAGACGGTGTTGGCGATCCTGCAGTATTTGAATCCTGCCTTGATGTTAGCGGTCTCGGTGTTTTTGTTTCGGGAGCCGTGGCATCTCAGCGATCTGTTGACCTATAGTTGGGTCGTGGCAGGAAGTATCGTATTTGTGATTGGTCTTATGCAGCATTCTACTAACAAGGAGGACGAAAAACATGACAAAAGAAGAAGTACAACTGACGGCGTTTCAGATCATCAGCATCGCCGGTGATGCGATGGATGATTTTTATCAAGGGATGAACGCTTATCTTGAAGGAATCAATCTAGCCGCTGCGGTGGTGGCGATGAAGCGTGGACAAGAGCGCATGGCAGAAGTGCACAATATCCAAACAAAGCTGATCCAAGCAGAAGTCAATGAGGAAGAGGTGCCGTATTCTCTGGTCATGACCCATGCGCAGGATCATCTTGCCAATGCGATCTCGTGGAGTCGGATGTGTCAGCTGCTGATTGAACAGATGGAACGTGAGGAGGTGGAAAGCTATGAGTAAACAATTACAGAAGTTCTCCAATGTCTTGGAAAAGCTCTTTGCACCTTTAGCGGCGAAGCTGGCGGGAAATCTTTATTTGCAAGTGATCGCCACATCCTTCATGACGATCCTGCCGTTGATTTTGATTGGCTCTTTTGCGTTGATCTTGTCGCAGCCAATCGTGGATTATCATTTGCTATCTAAAACGGATGTCTTTTATCCCGTCATGAAGGGCTGGGCGCAGGCGGCGGAGGTCTATGGCTCGCACCTGAATTTCTTATTTGGGTTGACACTAGGCAGTCAGGGTGTCTACCTGTCACTGGCGATCGCCTATAACTTGGCGCAAAAACGTCAGATGAATGTCTTTTTAACCATGCTGGTGGCACTGGTCTCCTTTTTAGTGGTGAATAGCCAATACGTGGAGTGGAATTGGGACACAGCTTACTTTGGCGGAACAGGGCTCTTTTCAGCGATCATCACGACCTTTGCGGCGGTGGAGCTGTACCATCTGCTGGTGCGAAAACGCGTGGGGTATATCGCCTTTCCAGATACGGTGCCGGCATCGTTGAAGGAATCTATCGGAGCGTTGGTATTTTTGACGATGGTATTGATCCGCATGATTTTTGCAGAGGTCTTCGCGACATCAGTACCAAAACTGTTGATGATGATCGGACAGCCGTTGAATCTGGCGGTGGATACGGTCTTCGGGGTCTCCCTTGCTTCGGTGGTCTCGCAACTCGGCTGGTGGTTTGGCATCCACAGCAGTGCCATCTTGTCGGTGGTGATGCCGTCCTTTGATGCCAATACCTTAGAAAACGCGGCCGCTTATGCAGCGGGAACACCATTAACGGAGCTGCCTCGGATCGTTACGAGTTCGTTCTATTTCAATTTTGTAGCCATCGGTGGTGGCGGTGCGACATTAGGATTGGTGTTGTTGATGCTGCGAAGCAAATCTATTCAGATTCGTACGGTAGGCAAGCTGGCGATCATTCCCGGAATCTTTGGAATCAACGAACCGGTGTTGTTTGGACTGCCGATCGTTTTAAACCCGATTTTCTTGATCCCGTTTCTATTAACCCAAGTGGTGAATATTTTCTTGTGTTACGGAGCGATGGCGGTAGGCTTGGTCAATCGTACGCTGATCAATGTCAGCTCCACAGTGCCGGTGGGCGTGGGGCAATGGTTATCCAGCCTTGATTATCGGGCAGTGATCCTGACGGTGGTATGTATCGCCGCCAATATGCTGGTGTACTATCCATTTTATAAATTGTTTGAAAAAGAGAAGCTGGCAGAAGAACAGCTGCCTTCAGAACAAAACCCGGAAGACGCAATCGAAGTTTACTAGAAAGAAAGGAAGAATGAACATGAACGTATTATTAGTTTGCCAAGCGGGGATGAGTACCGCGATCTTATGCAAGAAAATCAGTGAAGTAGCAGAAAAAGCCGGACAGTCCCTCCACATCGAAGCAGTAGGTCTGGAAAAGGTCGGCCCTAAATCACACGAAAAACAGTTGGTGATGCTGGCACCTCAAGTCCGCTACGCAGTACCAAATGTCCGCAAAGAAGTACCCGCTGAGATCCCCATCATGGTGATCAACTCCACCGATTTCGGCTTGATGAATGCAGAAGGCGTTTATCAAAATATGATGACAGTAATGGAGAAACGCAAATGAAGGTATTGGTAGGATTCTTCAATTCCGAGAGCAACGAGCATACACCAAAAACCATGAACAAAGAAAATTTTCTCTTTGCAGAAGGCAACGACATGATTTCAAAGATGGGCATTCAGCCCATCTTTGATAATCAAGGTATCCAGCTAATCCCAGGTTTCTATGCAAATGGTCATCCTGGCGGTTTGATCGAGCGAGAGGCATTCGACTATATCCTAGAGCATTTTCTAGCCGCGGTGAAACAGCAGATATGTGAGATCGACGGCATTTATCTCTATCTGCATGGTGCCAGCAAGGTAATGAATCTGCCGGAAGGATCAGCAGAGTTTGTGATTTTACGAGAGATCCGTAAATTAGTAGGAGCATATTTGCCAATCGCCGTGGTGATGGACCCTCACGGCAATGTGACGGAAGAATTCGCGAAGATGACCAATCTGGTGACTTGCTACCGTCACTCACCACATACAGATATTCAAGAAACATTCGACAAAACAGCGACCCTTTTCTGTGAAATCCTACAAGAACGCACACGAGTAATCCAACCAGTCTGTCGCAAGCTGCCAATCATCGTAGGCGGCGAACGTTCGGTGTCATCAGACGAACCAGTCCGTTCTATCAATCAAAGGCTTGATGAATTAGAACAAGACGAACGAATCCTCTGCGCGTCCTTTCATGTAGGCTATGTCCGCCATGATAGTGATCGCTTAGGCTGTGCCGTAACAATAGTACCAGCCGATCAACGCTATCGAAGCTACGCCCAAAAAAAAGCCGATGAACTATCCGACTTTATCCTGCGCCGACGGTATGAGTTTCACTATCACGGCAATTACGGAGAATTAGCACAGGTGTTAGCCGAGGTAGAGAATATGACGGAGCAACCAATCTTCATCACCGATTCAGGAGATAACTGCGGTGCCGGCAGCGATGGCTACAGTACAATGATCCTGCGACACTTATTGAAGACACATCCCAATTGGCAGAAACCAACCTTGATCGCAGGCATTATTGACGAAAAAGCAACCACTCAGCTAAATCAACACGCATTAGGAGAGGCAGTGCAGTTCAAATTAGGAAAAGACCTCGACGAACGATCCAAAGCAATACTACTAGAAGGAACGATCGTCTCAAAAGGAGTAGTCAGTCAAGCTTACCAAGAAGACCCCATCACAGGATGCGTGATCGGTGTAAAATTAAAGCACTATCCTCTCACGGTGCTAGTGCAACGCGAATCAGTGAGCTTCACAGAACTAGCACAATTTATGTGGGCAAATGTCCCCATAGAAGACTACGAAGTGATCATAGTAAAACAAGGCTATATCTCACCAGACTTCGACGCCTACGGAGCCCATTGTGTGATGGCCTTAACCGACAGCCCAACACAACAAGCAACAGAAAAGCTGGATTTTAAACAAATCCAGCGCCCAATGTTTCCTTATGATGAACTAGAATACGACTATACGAAGAAGACTGATGGAGGCTTTAAGTAGCGGTTAATCACTAAAATTTAAAAGTATGGAAACTTCCTTCCGTGATTTGACAATTGATTGTTGAATTGCGGGAGGTTTTTTGTGATGGCTATGGTTTATGAGCGAATATCGTCTCAAAAATTCTTCAATTGTTATTTGGGTTGAATAACATTTCGTTTTCCGCAATCCAAGGAGTTTCTGCTACAAGATTATTTAAACATATACTTGTAGAAATATTAATCTCAAATAAATAGCAGGAGAGATTCTATGAAAAAGAGATTCATAGGGTGACTATTTTTGTTGTCTTTATTCTTTTATAATGGATTTATGAAAGCGAACGCAAAGAGTGTTCTTTTCGGACTTGTCCGCTTAGCTAACGAGAAAAAATTAGTATAATAGATACTGGATAGTAGGTGATATGATGAGAAAATATGCAATAGCAAAAGTAATCAGTATTGATAACAGAGTTCCGATGGGCGCATCTAAGGCCTATTATGGTCATAGTGTGATTTTTCAAGATATTTCTAGTGGCACCCTTTTACAGTGGGATACAAAAACGAAATTGAAATACGAAAAAGATGAGATTATTAATTTTACCTATGATGAATTAGATCAAGTAACACCTATGGACTTGTTCAATGAGGATGAGGAAAGAGTGGCTATCTCAAATCCAAGAAAAGTACAGTCATTGGATTTGCTTCTAGGTAGAAACCCTGTTCAAACGCGGACCGACTATTTCTTTGTTACGAGTGTTCGAACCATAGGAGAGAAGTCTTATGTGGTGTTGGTTGACAGCTATTTAGATCAAGCATTGTTTGAAACAGAGAAACCGGAAAGTTTCAAAAAAGGGAACGTTGTCAAGCTTAGATACAAACAAACAACAAGTGCAACCGAGGCAGATGTAACAGAAGAGGACTTACAGCATGTCGTCTATTATTTAGTAGATGTTGAAGTGAAGTACAATGTAAGTAATGAGAGAAATGTGAAATTAAAAGACCGTAGATAAGTTGGTATTGGATTTGTAAGGATATCATTCCAGACTAAGAATCTAAGAAACATCATTACTTTAGATTGTGTCAGAAAGGACAAGCCATGAATCGTTTCTTTATCCTATTAATAATAGTAGTGGGACTAGCTTTCATTTACAAATACCTTCTAAACCAATCGAAAGAGCCATCTGGTTGGGTAGGGAGTGTCATGATGAAATTGTGGAATAAAGTTTACTTGCCCATGGCTAAATGGTGCCTGTCATTCTTACCAGAAAAACAATTTCACCGCATTTTGGATATAGGTGTGGGCAATGGCGCAACAACATACTATCTCAGTCAAAGATTCAAGGCCGAGACAATCATTGGAATAGATATTTCAGAAAAAGCCATCGAACAAGCAAAGAGATTACACTCGGATCATACGATCACGTTTGAAAGAGCAAACATCGAGGAAACTCATTACCCTTCAAAAAGCTTTGACCTGATTTGCGCCTTTCAAAATCATTTTCATTGGAGCAATTTGCAAGGAAGTCTTTTAGAGATAAGAAGAATAATGACTGATGAGGGGATTCTTCTTGTAGGATGTGAATATTCTAAAGTGAAATACTTTTTGCCTGAGCTGAAGGAGCCGGATGTGTTTGGGGAGTATTTGGATGATGTTGGGTTGCGGTTGGTGCAGGTTGAACGGGAGCGGGATTGGGTGGTTTATGTGGTTGGGAAGAGGGTTATGAAATTAGATTAACAATACTTTGGAGAAATGCATAATTAAATGATTTTATGTGAGAGATTGCATGTTATAGGAATCTCGGGTTTGTCAACTAAACTGTGGAAGTTAAATAGTTAAGAGTTTTTAACAACCATAATTCTCTTGGCTATTTTGAAATCAGATAAATTTTGATCGGACACGTAGTTGAATAAACCTACCGTTGTTACGGAAGGTAAATCGCATACTTTTCAATTCTAGAGGAGAAGGTCTCGTTGATCATTAACTGATTAAGCACCATAGCCCAGTTTTGAATTCGACCACCTGACCACTTCGCGTGTAATTCTTTCGTGCGTAAATAAAGTAGTTTTAGGAGTGCATTCTCATTAGAGAACGCTCCTTTTTTTGTGACTTTTCTGAAGCTGGAGTGAACACTTTCAACCGCATTGGTAGTGTACATAATTTTTCGAATGGCACTACCATAATCAAATAGTTGTTCAACATGTGCAAAGTTCCGTTTCCA
>OKBS01000708.1_pt1 | contig 9445 bp, 8 predicted proteins | sample 1614331 | NCBI WGS metagenome assembly OKBS01 (sample SAMN04436927, study PRJEB24849) | human gut metagenome | biome: human gut; feature: NICU; material: stool | host: Homo sapiens | place: USA: Saint Louis, MO | collected 2012-05-31
CAGTTTACTGGCCAGCGTGGCGGACTCTTTTTTCTCTGCAACCGGTATTTTTGGTAACGTCAGCGCATACAGAGCCAGCAGCAGCGATGCGCCTGAAGCGATATAAAGCTGTGCGCTGCTCAGTTCCAGTCCCATTAAGCTGACCGTCCACATCGCCACAATAAAACCTATCGTGCCAAATACACGAATTGGCGGGAACGCGGTGGCCGGATCCTGACCCGATTGTGCAAGGCATGAATATGAGACGCTGTTCGATAACGCAATCGTCGGCATATACGCCATCGCGTTAACCAACATTACCCAGAACATAGTCTGTGGATCGGTAACGGTTGTGGCGTACAGCAACACGCCAGCACACACCAGATGGCACAGCATATAAGCGCGCTCGGCACGCAGCCACTTATCGGCGATGATCCCCATAATGCCCGGCATAATAATCGCTGCCAGCCCTTTCGAGCTGTATACCATACCCACGTTCGCGCCGGTAAAATCCAGGGTGTTAATCATGTAAGAACCCAGGGTTACCAGCCAGCTTCCCCAGATGAAATATTGCAAAAACGACATGAGTTTTAAGCGAGAGGCGATACCCATTTTTCCGTTCCTTGCCATTAAAGTAAGACCCCGCAAGCGGGGTCAATATTTATTATTTTTTCAGGCCAGTTTGCGTAAGAAGCCGCAGATCAGGTTAATAAAGTTCTGCCGGGAGAGTTCGGCCGCCGCCAGGGTTTGCGCGTGAGATAGTTTCACATCGCCGAGGCCCTCAGCCAGATTGGTAATGGCTGAGACGGCCACCACTTTCAGCTCGCAATGGCGGGCAGCGATGACTTCCGGCACGACGGACATCCCCACCACATCGCCGCCGATAATCTGCATCATGCGAATCTCCGCCGCCGTTTCAAAATTCGGCCCGGGATAAGAGACAAATACACCTTCAGTCAGCGGAAACCCCTCCTCCTCCGCTACGCGCTGCAGAACGGCGCGGTAATCCGCGTCATAGGCGTTGGCCAGGGAGAAGAAGCGTTCGCCGAAGCGCTCATCATTCAGGCCCACCATTGGCGTACCCGGCATCGTGTTAATATGATCGCTGAGCGCCACCAGACTTCCCGGCCCCACTTCCGGACGTAAAGAACCGGCCGCGTTAGTACAAAACAGCAGTTCACACCCCAGCAGCTTTAGCGTCCGGATGGCATCAGTCATCACCGTCATGCCCCGACCTTCATAGAAGTGCCCACGCCCTTTCATGCAGGCAACGGGTACGCCGGCCAGATTTCCAAGCACCAGTTCGCCGGCATGGCCGTGCACGGTACTCACCGGAAAGCCGGGCAGCTTCTCGTAAGATATCGCCACCGCATCTTCAATTTGTTCCGCCAGCGCCCCGAGACCCGACCCCAGGATAAAGGCCACCCGCGGCGTAAAATCCGGCTTATATCCGCGAATAATATCGGCGCTATACCAGGGGTTCTGTGAGAAAAGCGTGTCGCTCATAAGCTGTCCTTAAAAACTGAAAGATCGATAAAGTGATTGGCTACCATGCTGTTATAACGATGCTACGCAATCGATTACCAATACAGTTTTCCCGGACGTTTGATATTAAAAAGCTATTGATTTCATTTCTGATACAAGGGGTCGTTTTCGCGTAAGGCGGTCAGCTGGCCAGCCTGCTGCCGCACCACCTCCCACAGCGCCTCTGCGGCTGTCGATAGCGAACGGTTTTTACGCCGCGCCAGCATCAGCTGGCGTTCCACCACCGGGGTGAGCCGCTTCACCTGCAGATGACTTCCCTGAGGGAGCGGCAGCGCTAACGCAGGTAGGATGCTGATGCCTATCCCCGACTCAACCATCGGGAATAGCGTGGCCGGATGACCGATTTCCTGCACGATATTTGCGGTAACGGCGAATCCCGCGAGCGCGGCGTCAATCAGCGGCCGGCTACCCGAAGCATAATCCTGCAAAACCAGCCGCTGGTCATGCAGCGCATGCCAGCTCACCGCATCCCTTTTAGCGAAAGGGTGATCGCAACGGCAAAGCAGCAGGAAAGGTTCAGCGAGAACCGCCTCACACTGCAAATCGGTCGCGGCGCCAGGGTCGATAACAATGCCAAAATCAACTTCTCCCTGACGGATGCTCTCCAGCACCCACTGCTGGGGGCGATCGTGCAGAACAAAATCTATCTCCGGATAGCGACGGTTGCTGTAGGCGATGCACTGCGGGATCAGATGGGCGGAAATGGTCTGGCTGGCCGCCACCCGCACGGTTCCCATAAGCTGCTGCCCGACGCGCCCGGCCTCACGCAACGTGCCGTTTAACTCATCCAGCAGGCGCTCAAGCCGGGCCGCCAGCTGCTGTCCGGCTTCCGTGAGCACCACTTCGCGCGTCGTTCGGTCAAGCAGGCGTACGCCGGTCTGATGTTCCAGCTCTTTCACGCTGTGGCTTACCGCTGACTGACTCAGGCCAATACTCTCCCCTGCCCGGCTAAAGCTTTTGACGCGAGCAACGGTCACAAAAACCTTCAACTGACGTAGCGAATAATTCATCTCTTTTTTTCATGAATAGATGCAATAAATCGATTTTATTTCTCAAACTAAAGAAAGCACAATAGCGACATCGATTTTCAGGAGCGTTTATGAAATTTTTCCGCATTCTTGATCCATTCACCCTGACATTAGTCACCGTCGTCCTGCTGGCCTCCTTTTTTCCTGCGCGCGGCGGATTTGTCCCCTTCTTTGAACATTTAACCACCGCCGCCATCGCGCTGCTTTTCTTTATGCACGGCGCCAAGCTCTCCCGTGAGGCGATCGTTGCCGGGGGCAGCCACTGGCGTTTACATCTCTGGGTCATGTGCAGCACGTTTATCGTTTTTCCCGTACTTGGCGTGCTGTTCGCCTGGTGGGCGCCCGTTAACGTCGATCCGGCGCTCTATACCGGGTTTATTTATCTCTGCATTCTTCCCGCCACCGTCCAGTCAGCCATTGCGTTTACCTCTCTGGCGGGCGGCAACGTGGCGGCTGCGGTATGCTCGGCTTCGGCCTCAAGCCTGCTGGGGATCTTCATTTCGCCACTGCTGGTCGGCCTGTTGATGAACCTGCACGGTGCGGGGGGGAGTCTGGAGCAGGTTGGCAAAATCATGCTGCAGCTGCTGCTGCCGTTTGTGCTGGGACATCTCTCTCGTCCGTGGATTGGCAACTGGGTGGCAAAACATAAAAAGTGGATCTCGAAAACAGACCAGACCTCTATCCTGCTGGTGGTCTATTCGGCGTTCAGCGAGGCGGTTGTTAACGGTATCTGGCACAAAGTCGGCGTTGGTTCGCTGCTGTTTATCGTTATTGTCAGCATGGTGCTGCTGGCGATTGTGATTGCGATTAACGTCTTTGTGGCGCGCAGGTGCGGGTTTAATAAAGCGGATGAAATTACGATTGTCTTTTGCGGGTCGAAAAAGAGCCTGGCGAACGGCATTCCGATGGCCAATATTCTCTTCCCGACCTCTATCCTGGGGATAATGGTTCTGCCGCTGATGATCTTCCATCAGATTCAGCTTATGGTCTGTGCGGTGCTGGCGCGGCGCTATAAGCGCCAGGCCGAAGCGTTACAGGCGCAGGAGAAAAGCCGCGCCTCCGAAGCCTAACGCGGGCGCTTAAGGGGCTCGACCAGGCTGGTCAGCCCCTCCGTTTTAATCAATAGCGTTAATGCCATCAGCTCGCCAAGATGCCCGGCGGGAAATTGATCCTTACGGGCAAACCACAGCAAATACTCTTCCGGCACATCGATTAAGCGCCGCCCTTTGTATTTACCAAACGGCATTTCCGTGTTGGCAATCTCAATAAGCCGATCTTTATCCACGCGACTCTCCGAGCAGACGCAGCATTTCGTCTTCATCGATCACCGCAATTCCCAGCTCCTGCGCTTTGGCAAGCTTAGAGCCCGCCGCCTCCCCGGCGATGACCAGGTCGGTCTTCTTCGACACGCTGCCCGCCACCTTCGCACCCAGCGCAACCAGCCGGGCTTTCGCATCGTCACGGGAGAGCTGACTCAGGCTACCGGTCAGAACCACCGTTTTGCCGGCAAAGGGGCTATCAATCTCTTCCGCATTGACCACGACCGGCGCCGGCCAGCGGACGCCTTCTTTACGCAGCTGAGCAATCACTTCGCGGTTGCTCTCTTCGGCAAAGAAATTACGCACGTGCGTGGCAACCACAATCCCGACATCGGGCACTTTTTGCAGATCGTCAATTGAAGCCTGCTCCAGCGCCTCAATGGTGCCAAAGTGGGCCGCTAAACCGGCTGCCGTCGCCTCACCGACTTCGCGGATCCCCAGCGCATAAAGGAAACGGGCAAAGGTGGTCTCTTTGGACTTCTCCAGGGCATCCACCACGTTCTGCGCTGATTTGGGCCCCATGCGATCGAGCCCGGTGAGTTTACCCGGCGTCAGTTGGAAGAGATCGGCCGGCGTATGCACGTACTCTTTTTCAACCAGCTGATCGATGATTTTATCGCCCATACCGTCAACGTCCAGGGCGCGACGGGAGACAAAATGCTTGAGCGCTTCTTTACGCTGGGCGCCGCAGATCAGACCGCCGGTACAGCGCGTCACCACTTCGCCTTCCACGCGTTCAACGTCGGAATGACATACCGGACAATGGGTGGGGAACACGATCTCACGCGTCTCCTCCGGGCGTTCTGAGAGCACGACGTTCACGACCTGAGGGATAACATCGCCGGCGCGGCGAATGACCACCTTATCGCCGATACGCAGTCCCAGACGCTCGATTTCATCAGCATTATGCAGCGTCGCGTTGCTGACCAGGACCCCGGCGACGTGTACCGGCTCCAGACGCGCAACCGGCGTGATGGCGCCAGTGCGCCCGACCTGAAACTCAACGTCGCGCACGAAAGTCATCTGCTCCTGCGCCGGAAACTTAAACGCCACCGCCCAGCGCGGCGCGCGGGCTACGAAGCCAAGCTGTTCCTGCAGCGCCAGCGAATCGACTTTGATGACCACGCCGTCGATATCAAACCCCAGCTTCGGCCGATCCTCTTCAACCTGGCGATAGTAAGTAAGCACTTCCTCTGGCGTATGGCAGAGCTTTACACGCTCGCTGACCGGCAGCCCCCAGGACTTAAACTGCTGCAAGCGCGCCGAGTGGCTGGCAGGCAGCTCGCCGCCTTCCAGCACGCCCACGCCGTAGCAAAAGAAAGTGAGTGGACGCTTCGCGGTAATTCGCGGATCGAGCTGGCGTAAAGACCCCGCCGCCGCGTTACGCGGGTTAGCAAAGACTTTACCTCCGGTTCGCCGCGCCTCTTCATTAATTTTTTCAAACCCTGCCTGCGGCAGGAACACCTCTCCGCGCACCTCAAGCCGCTGCGGAATATTGTCACCGCGTAGCTTCAGGGGAATCGCGCGAATGGTACGCACGTTGGAGGTAATATCTTCGCCGGTCGTTCCATCGCCGCGGGTCGCAGCCTGCACCAGCAGGCCGTTTTCATACAGGATACTGACCGCCAGGCCATCCAGCTTGAGCTCACAGCAGTAAGTCAGGTTATCGGTATTTTTCAGGCGATCCTGTACCCGCTTGTTGAACGCGAGGAAGCTCTCCTCATCAAAAACGTTGTCCAGCGACAGCATCGGGACTTCATGGCGAATCTGGCTAAAAGAGGCTAACGGTGCGGCACCGACGCGCTGGGTGGGCGAGTCCGGGGTGATCAGCTCAGGGTACTGAGCTTCCAGCTCGCGCAGTTCGCGCATTAACCGATCGTATTCCGCATCAGGGATTTCCGGCGTATCCATGACGTGGTAGAGATATTCATGATGGCGAAGCGTGGTTCGCAGTTCAGTCAGTTTTTGTTCGTTCGATTCCATATCACACCATCAATGATAAAAAACCCCCGACGGGCGGGGGTTCAGGATAAGTAGATGAAACGCAAGAAGATGAATCAGGCGTTAGCCTCTTTCACTTCACGAATTCGGTCTTGATATTCACGCAATTTTTGCGGCGTCATCATACGACGCTGGTCATCCAGCACTACGCCGCCGACTTCATCGGCAATGTACTGCGCGGACTGCAGCATCAGCTTAAAGTTTTGCAGTTCATCGCCAAAGGACGGAACCTGCATAAAGATAGTGACCCCGGGCGTCATCATATCCGCCATGCTGTCAGGATTGAAGGTGCCAGGCTTAACCATATTGGCCAGACTGAAGAGCACCTGACCGCTGCCGTCCGGGCTGAGGTGGCGATGGAAGATATTCATATCGCCAAATTTGAAGCCCGCCTGCTGGATGCTATTGATGAGTAGCTCGCCGTTGAGCTGCGAACCGTGATGCGCAGCGACGTTCATCACGATGACCGTCTCCTTACGCTCTTTAGGCTGCGGCGCGGCCTGCTGCGGCTCAGGGGCCTGAGGTTCCGGCGCCGGCTGCGGCTCTGGAGCGGCGGCAGGTTGTTGAACCGGCTGCTGCACATGCTGAACGGGCTGCTGCACATGCGGAACGGGCTGCGGCTGCACCGGCTGCTGAGGCGGCACGGCGCGCTGCGGCTGCTGGACCGGGGCCTGGGCGTGAACGGGCTGATGTTGCGGCGGCTGCGGTGCACGGACAGGCTCTTCCGGGCGCACAGGTGGCTGTTGCGCCTGACGCTCATAAGGAGGCTGATACTGGTGCTGCGGCTGACGAGGTGCTTCATGCTCCCCATGAACGCCATTCGGCGCATGACTGGTCCGATGAACCCGGACTTCACCAACGCCTTCAACATCGTCATCAAAGTCGTCGCCTTCCGACGCTTCATCGTCGCGAGACTTCATACGTTTCAGTGGGCGATCGCGAAACATCGAGGAGCGTTCTTTACGGCTGGTCCAGAAACCGTGCACCAGTAAAGCGATTATGGCGATCGCGCCAACAATGATTAATATCAGACGCAAATCCTGCATCATTATATTCTCTGTTGTTCTAACACCTTGCCACCACGGCAAACATTTACTCACTAAGAGTATTTGCCGATTACATCAAGTGCAAGTGCGTCGGGGGCTTTCACTACATAAAGATGAACTAAATCGTGCTTTTTGCTGTTTTTTCGAACATTTCCTAACTGGTTATTGTCTGCTAACCCGATAAAATAGCCCGGCATTCAGCCTGGATGTCAAAAAAGGAGCATTACCTGACTATGGTTTCATCATCCGTAACGACCCCGCGTAGTGGCGTCTACTATTTTTCGCAGGGTTGGAAGCTGATCGGGCTGCCGGGGATCCGTCGATACGTATTCCTCCCTTTACTCGTCAACATTATTCTGATGGGCGGCGCATTCTGGTGGCTGTTCACGCGTCTGGACAGCTGGATCCCTTCGTTGATGAGCCATGTTCCTGAATGGCTGCAATGGCTTAACTATCTGCTGTGGCCCATGGTGGTCATTTCTATTCTGCTTGTCTTCGGCTACTTCTTCTCGACAATCGCCAACTGGATTGCCGCGCCCTTTAGCGGCCTGCTGGCCGAGCAGCTTGAAGCGCGCCTGACGGGCGCGACGCCGCCGGATGTCGGGGTTTTCGGCATCCTGAAAGATGTTCCGCGCATCATGAAGCGCGAGTGGCAGAAGTTTGCCTGGTACCTGCCGCGGGCCATCGTCCTTTTGCTTCTCTACTTTATCCCCGGTATCGGCCAGACCGTCGCCCCCGTGCTGTGGTTCCTGTTCAGCGCCTGGATGCTGGCGATTCAGTACTGCGATTACCCTTTTGATAACCATAAGGTGCCGTTTAAAACGATGCGTCAGGCGCTGCGCACGCGCAAAGTGACCAATATGCAGTTTGGCGCCCTGACCAGCCTGTTTACCATGATCCCGGTGCTAAACCTGGTCATCCTGCCCGTCGCGATTTGCGGCGCGACGGCAATGTGGGTCGATTGCTACCGTGACAAACACGCCATGTGGAAGTAGCGCTATCGCTTTCGGAGCGGCTTATGCCGCTCCTTATTACTTCTGGCTTGCCATTATTTCTCTTCTGAATATAGATATGCTAAATCCTTACTTCCGCATATTCTTTAAGCGGGTATGCTGAAGCCGTACTCCCAAATTTCATACAGTTAAGGACGGGCCATGAGTAAGATTTTTGAAGATAACTCCCTGACTATCGGCCATACGCCGCTGGTACGACTGAACCGCATCGGTAACGGACGCATCCTGGCAAAGGTAGAATCTCGTAACCCGAGCTTTAGCGTAAAATGCCGTATCGGTGCCAATATGATTTGGGATGCCGAAAAACGCGGCGTGCTGAAGCCCGGCGTTGAGCTGGTGGAACCGACCAGCGGTAATACCGGTATCGCGCTGGCGTACGTGGCTGCGGCGCGCGGTTATAAACTGACGCTGACGATGCCGGAGACCATGAGCATCGAACGCCGCAAGCTGCTGAAGGCCCTGGGCGCTAACCTGGTGCTGACCGAAGGCGCCAAGGGGATGAAAGGCGCCATCCAGAAAGCCGAAGAAATTGTCGCCAGCGACCCGGAAAAATTCCTCCTGCTCCAGCAGTTCAGCAACCCGGCCAACCCGGAAATTCATGAAAAAACCACCGGCCCGGAAATCTGGGAAGATACCGATGGTCAAATCGACGTCTTCATCTCCGGCGTCGGTACTGGCGGTACGCTGACCGGCGTGAGCCGCTATATCAAAGGCACCAAAGGTAAAAAAGATCTGATTACCGTTGCCGTTGAACCTACCGACTCCCCGGTTATCGCCCAGGCGCTGGCAGGCGAAGAGCTGAAGCCAGGCCCGCACAAAATCCAGGGTATTGGCGCAGGCTTTATCCCAGGCAACCTGGATTTGAAGCTGGTGGATAAAGTAGTGGCTATTACCAATGATGAAGCCATTTCCACCGCCCGTCGCCTGATGGAAGAGGAAGGCATTCTGGCCGGCATCTCTTCCGGCGCTGCCGTTGCCGCTGCGCTGAAGCTGCAGGAGGATGAAGCCTTTACCAACAAGAATATTGTGGTTATCCTACCCTCTTCAGGTGAGCGCTATTTAAGCACCGCATTGTTTGCCGATCTCTTCACCGAGAAAGAACTGCAACAGTAATGCCAGCTTGTTAATATCGTGTAAAAAAGCACCTTTTCAGGTGCTTTTTTGTGGCGCACATCAAACTTTTACCCCTCCTGGCATTGATTCACTTCGTTGGGTCTGGTATTTAACCAGCACATTTATTTCGATGCGCGAAATTATTCCGATTTGGATTTCCATAAGCTGAATCGATTTTATGATTTGGTTCAAGTCTTCCTTTAGCGGCATAATGTTTAATGACGTGGTAGACGTTAACGGCCTGAAGGTTTCCACAGCGATTTTCCGCTGATGGTGCCGGAGCCGGATACGTGATGCCGGCGCTAACGATACAGGCTAAAGTTTGGCCGTTAGGCTAAACTTTAGGTCCACAACACTAAACCTATAAGTTGGGGAAATACAATGTTCCAGCAAGAAGTTAC
>OKBS01000718.1_pt1 | contig 9254 bp, 9 predicted proteins | sample 1614331 | NCBI WGS metagenome assembly OKBS01 (sample SAMN04436927, study PRJEB24849) | human gut metagenome | biome: human gut; feature: NICU; material: stool | host: Homo sapiens | place: USA: Saint Louis, MO | collected 2012-05-31
GTAAAAGCCCTGCTGCGGGTCCCATAACGCATCGAGGGCCGCCGCTTTGAGCTGCTGTAAACGCTGGCAATAGCTTGCGGCCAGCTCAGGTTCGAAACGCTCCGCCAGCCAGATAGCGCGCTGCAGGCAGTAAATCAGTACCCCCTGCGCCGCCGCCTGTTTATTCAGCGACGCCTGCCAGTCGATAAACACCCACCAGTCGTCGCTATCGCGCACAACGCCGGAGGCATCGCAGCGGGTCAGCGCCAGTTCTACCTGACGACGCGCCGTGGGCCACAGCTCGCGGGCCGTGGCCATATCCTCCGCGCTTTGCAGATAGTTGTAGAGGACGTCGACAAAAAACAATGAGTAATCAAAAAGAAAGGTATCGTCCGCAATGACATCCGGCTGCACGAACACGTTGGCCGATACCATGCCGTCCTCGCGAGTATGCCCGGCAAAAAGGTACAGGCAGCGGCGCACCAGATCGTGGCGTGCGAAGGTGACATCGTTGACCAGCGCCTGCAGACGTAAATCGCCGAGCCACAGGCGGCGGTCGCGTTTGGGGCCGTCTTCAAACACTTCCTGCATGCAGTTTTGCAGGGTCAGCACGGCAACGTTATCGATGGCCCGGAGCTGCGGGTCGGAGGTTGTCGCCGCCGGGCATGCGCCGCTGGCCGAGGTGACCGCGTTAACCTCAATCTGCGTGAACTGCAGGCGAAACTTGCGCGAAACGGCTTTGACCTCCACCTTCAGATAGCGGAAGCAGTAGCGGCGCGGCAGGTCAATTTCGGCGGGCAGGACATCAAGCCACAGATCCTGCTGCTGCAGCCAGCTGCTGCTGAGCCAGCCCTGATAGTCGCTGAACGGTTCGCACACTTCGCTCAGCGTTTCGCCGAAGGTCAACTGCAGATGGGCCGGAGCGTCCGGCGGACTCCCGGCGCTCTGGCAGAGAAAATGCAGGTAGCCAACGTAGTGGCTGCCAAAATCAATAATGACGCTATCGCCGCTGCTCAACTCGCGCTGGTAAAGCGCGGCCAGGGTGCTCACCGGCTCGGCTCGCCAGCCGAAGAGCGCCGCGGCGTCGGCGTGGGCTTCGACTACCGCGATCGGCGGGTGTGCCTGACGACTCAGCGCGGGCCGGAGCGCCTCGGCGGTACGTAAAAATTTCGGGTAGCGGGTCATCATGACCTGAGAATTATGCTGAATTGCCTGTGACATACTGCGTCCTCTGTGTTGATTTGTCCGCAGCATAAGACGCCGCCGCCCGCGGCAACCACTCTGGCAATGCCAATGCATCTGGCAAAATGGCACTGATAATGAGATGAGCGGGTCGCCGATCACAATTCCATAAATCTTGCTCGTGGCGGCCGGTTAAATGCATTATCTTGCCCCTGCGCCGTATGCCGTTTTGGACCCGATCGATGATGCTAACCGTTGAGTATTATTTCACCCATCCGCAGGATAAGCTGGGAATGTACGCCAGCGATCCGGAAGATAATAGCCATGAACATAGTCACGAGTTTGCTGAACTGGTGATCGTTGAAGAAGGACACGGCTTACACGTTATTAATGGCCGGCCATTATATATACAGCAGGGCGACGTTTTTTACGTTCAGCCGGGCGATGTTCACTATTATGATGAGCTGGGAACGCTTAAGTTAATTAACGTATTAATTAACCCACTGGTAGAATTTCATTATTTACAGCCTCTCGACACCTTATTGCAGACGTTCTCCGCACGAAAGGCTTCCTGCTACGGCTGGCTGGCGCCGGATACCCGCCATATCTGCAAGGAACTGGTAGATAAAATATTTTCTGCCGAGCTGCGGCGAGGGCAAAATATTGCCCTGCGCGAAGCCGCCTTTTTCCAGCTGGTGACGACGATTCTGCATGCGGAAACCGAAGCCGAATATAGCACCACCAAATATAAGCTGCATAAATTGCTGACCTGGCTACAGGAGCACTGTTTTGAAGAACATAACTGGCCGCAGCTGGCGGAGAAATTCCACCTGACCACGCGGACCGCTTTTCGCCATATTAAAGAGGCGACGGGATTGACGCCGGATAATTATTTAAAGCGTCTGCGCTTAGTTTCGGCGCGCGTCAAATTACGCGAGACCGATATGACGATTACCGAAGTGGCTTATTTATGCGGTTTTGCCAACAGCAACCACTTTACCACCTTATATAAAAAGGTCTTTGGCCTGACGCCCAGCGAAGATCGGCGGCGTTTGCTGCGCTAGTTCACCTCCCGGAGGCGATGCTGCGCATCTGTCCGGGCTACGCGCCCTCAGCGGTCTGCGGTCCGGTAGCCCGGGCAAGGCGCTGTGCGCCGCCCCCGGGAGAGACGCGCAGGGTGGTGAAGAATTGCCCCGGAGGCGAGCGGGGCTATTCTTCCGGGGTATTGGCGCGGACGTGGCGGCCGCTGGCAACAAAGTTGCCGGTGCCGAGATGATGGAGGGTATTGATCTTATCGTCGTCGAACTGCCAGCGTCCGCTGACGAACGCGCGCTCATCGGCGGCGGCGGAAACCACTTCGCCAAACAGCGTATCGTACTGCTCCTGAGCCGCTGTTGCCGGCAGCAGTCGGCACTCCATCCATGCAAGACACTTCTCTTCAATTAGCGGCAAGCCCAGCTCCGGACCTTGCACGACCGGGATGCCGTAAGCGTTAAATTTATCCTCATCGCGTCCGCTGATGCTGCCGACCGCGTAGGTCCAACTGGCGGCCTCGACGCCGGGAACGACGATGCCAAATGCGCCGTTGCGCTCAATAATTTCCCGCGTCCAGGCGCTTTTATCTACCACGATGGCCAGCCTCGGCGGAGCGAACTCCACCGGCATCGACCACGCGGCGGCCATGACGTTGCGGCGTTGAGAGTGGGCGTCATAGCTGGTTATCAAAATTGTTGGGCCATGGTTGAGCAGGCGACTGGCGTACTGAAGTTCCACGTGGCGAAAACGGCTCATATGCGTTCCTTGGTAAATGGGTCTGATGCCAGACAACACGTTAATCCGCAATGAAAATGTAATCAATACGTCATCGAGGGTCCCTATAGTCGGCGTCACTAAGTCCCAAAGAGGATAACAATATGTTAGCTCCCCTGAATTTGTCTCAGGTGAGCGCGCGCCGGCGGATGTTGACCGCGGGCAGAGTCTCGCTTTCCCAACGGGAGGGCGATAATGCGCGCGCTTACCAGCATTAAACTCGACGGCGTTTCTTTCGCCTTCGGCGCCCACACCGTGCTTAATCAGATCGATCTGCATATCGATGCGGGCAGCATTGTTGCGCTGCTGGGGCCTTCTGGCTGCGGTAAAAGCACGCTGCTGCGCCTGCTCGCCGGATTAACCGTACCCGCCAGCGGCAGCATTCACTTTGGCGATCGCCTGGTGGCGAAAACCGGCTGGGGCTTGCCGCCGGAGCAGCGCGATCTCGGCATGGTCTTTCAGGATTACGCTCTGTGGCCGCACATGACGGCGGCGCAGAACGTGGCTTTCCCGCTGCGTATGCGCGGCGTCGGGCGTCAGCAGCGACAGCAACGGGTCGAGGAGGCGCTGGCGATGGTCGGTCTCAGCGGCTTCGCCGACCGCAAACCGTCGGGCCTTTCCGGCGGTCAGCAGCAGCGCGTTGCGCTGGCCCGCGCCATCGTCGCAGAACCGCGCGTGCTGCTGTTCGATGAGCCGCTCTCCAATCTCGACAGCGAGCTGCGTGAGTCGCTGTGCCTCGAAATGAGCCGCCTGCTGCGCCAGCTGGGCATCACTGCTGTCTACGTCACCCACGACCGTCGCGAAGCCGAACTGCTGGCCGACAAAATTATTCATTTATCTGCGGGCTGCATTGCCGCCGTCCGCGACGTGACTTCAACCTCAGGGGAATCCGTATGAAAACCGTTATCACCGTTACCAAAGGAGCCGCGCTCGCGATGATGTTGTCCGCCACCACGATCTCCAGCGCCCAGGCGCTCACCGTCTACACCGCCGGGCCGGGCTCGCTGGCGAAAAGCCTTGCCAGCGGCTATGAGAAGAAAACCGGCGTTAAGGTAAATATTTTCCAGGCCACCACTGGTAAGGTGATGGCGCGTCTCGAGGCCGAGCAGGCTAACCCGCAGGCGGATGTGCTGATTTCCGCCTCGTGGGATACGGCGGAAGATTTGCATCACCGCGGCTGGCTGCTGCCGTATCAGAGCGCCAATGCCGATAAAGTCCCGGCGAACCTGAAATCCGCCGATTACGTTGCTCAGGGTATTTCGGCCCTGGGGATCGTCTGGAATACCAAAAGCGGCACTCCGGAGCCGAAAGAGTGGCGCGACCTGACCGAAGCGGCGTTCAAAGACAAAGTGACAACGCCGGACCCGGCACTTTCCGGCGCGTCGCTGGATTTGCTGATCGGGTTACAGAATGGCATGGGCGATAAAGCCTGGGCGCTGTTTGATGCGTTAAAGAAGAATGGCATGGTGGTCAGCGGGCCGAACGCCCAGGCGGTAACGCCGGTGATGCAGGGGGCGAAAGCGGCGGTATTCGGCGCGGTTGATTATGTCTCTTACGGCAATATCCATCAGGGCGAATCGCTAAAGGTGATTTTCCCGGCCAGCGGCACGGTCATTGCACCGCGGCCGATGATGATCCTCAAAACCAGCCAGCATGCTGACGACGCAAAAGCCTTCGTTGATTATGTGCTGTCGCCGGAAGGCCAGGCGCTGGTCGCCGACGCCTGGCTTATGCCCGCCCGCAGCGATGTTCCGGCGAAGCGCCCGCTGCTCAACGCGCTGAAAATTCTGCCGACCGCAGCCGAGGGCACTAGCGAACGTAGCGCGGTGCTTTCCCGCTTTAATACGCTTTTCGCCCAGTAAACTGACTTTTCCCCCGGGCTTCGAAAGTTGGCTCGGGCACGTTCCCCGGAGGCGGCGCTGACGCGCCTGTCCGGGCTACCGGACCGCAGACGGCTGTGACCCCGTAGCCCGGCTAAGCGTAGCGCGAGCCGGGTAAGATCGTATCCAGGAATATACCGTGAAACAGAGACTTATTTCAGCGGGCACGCTGGCGGCGCTGCTGGTGCTGGTGGCGTTGCCGCTGCTGTTTATTGTCCTCCAGGCAATTTTTCCCCGGTTTAGCGCCGGTTCGCTGGGCGGCGCATTTAGCGGCGTATCAACGCTGATTGCCGACCCGCAACTGCCGACGATGCTCGGCGGTACCCTGTGGGTGGCCTGCGGCGTGGCGCTGATGAGCGTGGTCATCGGTCTACCGCTGGGCGTCTTGCGGGGATTGTTTACTATCCCGCTGCCGCGGCTGTGGGATCTGCTCTTTCTGATCCCCTTTCTGACGCCGCCCTATATTGCCGCGCTGTCGTGGATGCTGATGCTGCAAAGTCATGGCTATCTCCAGCAGCTGACCGGCTGGGATCTCAACGATCTGCTTTTTAGCCGCATCGGGATCGTGCTGGTGATGACCCTCAATATCTTTCCGGTGGTCTACTTCGCCGTCTCGCGCAGCCTGTTGGCCAGCGGTCAGCGGCTGGCGATTGTCGCCCGGGTGCACGGCGCCAGCGCCTGGCGAGCGTTCTGGCACATCACGCTGCCGATGCTTTCTCCGGCCCTGGCGGCGGGGATGCTGCTGGCGTTTACCCTCGCGATTGAGGAATACGGCGTTCCGGCGGCCCTGGGTTCGCGGGCGGGGCTGGTCATGCTGACCGTAGGCATTGAGAAAAAGCTTGCCGACTGGCCTGTCGATCTGCCCGGCGCATCGCTGCTGTCGCTGCTGCTGATCGCGGTGGCGCTGCTGGCCTGGTGGCTGCAAAAACGGCTGACTGGCGGTAAAGAGGTTACCAGCGTAACCGGCAAACCGGGAGAGAATAGCGGGGCGGAGCTGGGCTGGCTGGCGCTTCCGGCGATGCTAGTGATGGCGGGCGTCGGTGGGTTGGCGGTGGTGCTGCCGGGCGCGTCGATGGTGCTGACCAGCCTGATGAGCACGCTGTCGGGCGGTATCCACGCTGACAACGTTACTCTTCGCCATTTTGCCGCGCTGTTTGCTCAGCAGGGCGACGCGCTGTCGGCACTGGCAACCAGCCTTTCGCTGGCGCTGGCTTCGGCTGGGGTTGTTGGGCTGGTGGGGCTGCTCGCCGCCTGGCTGGTTGTGGTGCAAAAAATCAAGGGGAGCGCGATAGTCGATGCCTTATCGCTGCTGCCGGCGGCGCTGCCGGGCGTGGTGGTGGGCGTCGGGTTGATTCTGTTGTGGAATCAGCCGTTCTGGCCGCTTTCCCCCTACAACAGCTGGTTTATGCTGCTGCTCTCCTACAGTTGTCTCCTGCTACCCTGGCCGGTACGCTACGTCGGCAGCGCGCTGCGCCAGCTTGGCAATAATCTTGAGCCTGCGGCAAGGGTACATGGGGCGACGGCCCTACAGGCGCTGCGTCTGATCGTTCTGCCGCTGGTCTTCCCGGCGCTGCTGGCGGCGATGCTGATGGTGTTCGCCGTCGCCTCCCGCGAGCTGGTGACCTCGTTGCTGCTTGCGCCGGCCGGGACGCAAACCGTCGCGGTGTTTATCTGGCGCCAGTTTGAGCAGGGCTCGGCGGGAGAGGGAATGGCAATGGCATCGCTGACGCTCTTTACCGGTCTGGGACTGATGCTCTGCGCGCTGGCGCTGATGCAGCGGGGCACGCGCGGATAAATACGATCGCACAAAATAGCTGGTCAGGCGGGAAAAACAGGCTATAAATGTCGGACACCGATTGCTGGAGGCATTGATGAGTCCCTTTTTAAGCGCCTATTTTTCTCGTCTGGGCTGGACGGGCACCCCGGACGTTTCACTTCACACCCTGCGCGAACTGCATATTCACCATAACGGCGCGATCCCCTTTGAAAATCTGGATGTGCTGCTGCCCAGAGAGATACATCTCGACGATCGCACCCTCGAAGAGAAGCTGATTCACGGTCGTCGCGGCGGCTACTGCTTCGAGCAAAACGGCCTGCTGGAGAGAGCGCTGCGCGAGATCGGCTTTACCGTGCGCAGCCTTCTGGGGCGCGTGGTGCTGGCCAATCCGCCGCATATGCCGCCGCGTACCCATCGGCTGCTGCTGGTGGAGGTGGAGGGGGAACGCTGGATTGCCGACGTTGGTTTCGGCGGCCAGACGCTGACCGCGCCGATTAAGCTGCTGGCGGATATAGAACAATCCACCCCGCACGGCGAATATCGCCTGATTTACGAAGGAGAAGAGTGGGCGTTGCAGTTCAGCCATCACGGTCACTGGCAGTCGATGTACCATTTTGATTTAGGTCGCCAGTACGCTTCCGACTATGTGATGGGCAACTTCTGGTCGGCGCACTGGCCGCAGTCGCACTTCCGCCATCATCTGCTGATGTGCCGCCACTTGCCGGACGGCGGCAAAATGACGCTGACCAATTTCCACTTTACCCATTGGGATAAAAACCACGTCGTCGAAAAGCTCGATTTAGCGGACGTTCCGGCGCTGTATGAGGCGCTGCAAACGCGTTTTGGCCTTGGCGTGGATGATGCCAAATACGGCTTTAGCGAAGCGGAGCTGGCGGCGGTGATGGCGGCGTTTGATACCCATCCCGAGGCCGGAAAATAAATATCGTACAGGAACCGTTGGCTGGATAGGGGATGACGGTCAAACGGGGATGTTACCCGGCTTGCGCTACGCTTAGCCGGGCTACGGGGCGAGCCTGTCGCCCGGGTTAGGCGTTTTTGCCGCGACCCGGGATGATTGCGGATTTTGCTCAGCGTCTTGAACGTACCACCTGGTAGCGGCGGGTGAAATATTCAAACGGCGCGCTCCAGACGTGAACCAGCCGGGTGAACGGGAACAGCAGGAAAATCGTCATCCCCAGCACCAGATGCACGCGGAAAACAAAGGCCACGCCGCTGAGCATTTCTGACGAGCCGCCGCGGAAGGTGACGATGCCCTGCGCCCAGCCCACCAGCTTCATCATTTCACTGCCGTCCGGATACTGCGCCGAGAAAGGGATGGTGCTCAGCCCGAGCAGGCACTGAATCAACAGAATGCTCATGATGATGATATCCGGCGCGGTCGAGGTGGCGCGAACGCGCTGGTTGGTCAGACGACGCCAGAGCAAACCGGCGCCGCCAATCAGCGTCAGGACGCCGCAGACGCCGCCGAGCACCATCGCCATCTGCTGCTTGACCGCAATGGGTAAAAACCAGGCATACATCCAGTGCGGCGTTAACATGCCGAACAGATGGCCAAAGAAAATGCCGAGTATGCCGATATGGAACAGATTCGACCAGATCACCATCCCGCGTTTATCCAGCATCTGGCTGGAGGAGGCGCGCCAGGTGTACTGGCCGTAGTCATAGCGCAGCCAGCTGCCGAGAAAAAAGACCGTCGCGCAGATGTAGGGGTAGATGTCGTAAAAAAAGACGTTCAGATACTGTATCATTTCGGGCCTCCCGCGCTGACGTCGACGTACTGCGGCGCCACGTCCTGGCTAAAGCGTCGTTGATATTGCTGTAACGGTGAGCTGTCACAGGCCGTGGCGTTGTCTTCGATAAATTTCACCTGTTCTTCTTCCCAGACCGCATCCAGCGCCTGCCGGGTGTCATCGCGGGATTCGTTGTTGACCTGCTGCGTGACACTGTCACTTGATAGCGGGATCCCGCCGAGGCTGAGCAGGGCGTCAAACAGCTGATACCAGGGGACACCGCGCTGCTTCAGCCGTCCGCCCAGCAGCGCCAGAATCGGCGCGACGTTTTGCAGACCTTCGCGCGCTTCGTTTTCCGGCAGGATGCTGAGGTATTCCAGATACAGCGGCAGGTGGTCGGGAAGCTCGCGACAGTTGAGCACCAGGCCCGCCTTTACATACTGAGCGAGCAGATCGACCATTGCCTGACCGCGGTCGCGAGACTCGGCGTGCACGTGTTCAAACAGCAGCAGCGACGTGGCGCGGCCCCGGTCGAACACTTCGCACCATTCGGCCTGCTTGTCCAGCAGCGGGGCATTCAGCATCTCCGCGGCGAAGTCGTTGAGCACAGGGGCGTCGTGACGCACCATGCTCAGCACCTCGTCCTTGCACTGCCAAAGAAACTCATCCGGATACTCCATCAGCAGGCCGATCGCTTTGAGGATTTGCATTATTCCCCCTCCGCTTTATCGCGTACTTCGGTGATGTTGATGGCGTCAATGCGGCTACTGTTGAACAGGTTGAATTTGGTGTCGGAGCCGTGGCAGCCGTCGCCGAAGGTAAAGCCGCAGCCGTTTTTCTCCGGGAAGGCGTCGCGCGCCATTTCGCGGTGGCTGG
>OKBS01000751.1_pt1 | contig 8999 bp, 7 predicted proteins | sample 1614331 | NCBI WGS metagenome assembly OKBS01 (sample SAMN04436927, study PRJEB24849) | human gut metagenome | biome: human gut; feature: NICU; material: stool | host: Homo sapiens | place: USA: Saint Louis, MO | collected 2012-05-31
CCGTACCTGACCATGGACTTCAAAACCGAAGCCAACATCATCCGCGCGCTGGGCAAAATCATCGGCAACGGCCATCTGCACAAAGGCGCTAAGCCGGTGCACTGGTGCGTAGACTGCCGCTCCGCGCTGGCGGAAGCTGAAGTCGAGTATTACGACAAAACCTCTCCGTCCATCGACGTGGCGTTCCACGCGGCCGATAAAGCGGCGGTGCTGGCGAAATTTGGCGTGGCCGACGTCAACGGCCCGGTTTCTCTGGTTATCTGGACCACCACCCCGTGGACCCTGCCGGCGAACCGCGCCATCTCGCTCTCCCCGGAGTTTGACTATGCGCTGGTGCAGGTTGACGGTCAGGCGCTGATCCTGGCAAAAGACCTGGTCGACAGCGTGATGAAGCGCGCCGGCATTGCTGATTACACCATCCTGGCGGTGGTGAACGGCGCCGAGCTGGAGCTGCTGCGCTTTAAGCATCCGTTCCTCGATTTTGACGTCCCGGCGATCCTGGGCGATCACGTCACGCTGGATGCGGGTACCGGTGCGGTGCATACCGCGCCAGGCCACGGTCCGGATGACTATGTCATCGGTCAAAAATATGGCCTGGAAGTGGCGAACCCGGTTGGCCCGGATGGCGCCTATCTGCCGGGAACCTACCCAACGCTGGACGGCGTAAACGTCTTTAAAGCCAACGATGTTGTCGTTGCGCTGCTGTCAGAAAAAGGCGCGCTGCTGCACGTTGAAAAAATGCAGCATAGCTACCCGTGCTGCTGGCGTCACAAAACGCCGATCATCTTCCGCGCCACGCCGCAGTGGTTCGTGAGCATGGATCAAAAAGGTCTGCGCAAACAGTCGCTTTCCGAAATCAAAGGCGTGCAGTGGATCCCGGACTGGGGCCAGGCGCGTATCGAATCGATGGTTGCCAACCGTCCTGACTGGTGTATCTCCCGTCAGCGCACCTGGGGCGTACCGATGTCGCTGTTCGTGCATAAAGAGACGCAGGAGCTGCATCCGCGCACGCTGGAACTGATGGAAGAAGTGGCGAAACGCGTAGAAGTCGACGGCATCCAGGCGTGGTGGGATCTCGATTCCCGCGACATCCTCGGCGCCGACGCGGATAGCTATGAGAAGGTGCCGGATACGCTGGACGTCTGGTTTGACTCCGGCTCGACCCACTCTTCCGTCGTTGACGTGCGTCCGGAGTTCGCCGGTCACGCCGCCGATATGTATCTGGAAGGCTCCGACCAGCACCGCGGCTGGTTTATGTCATCCCTGATGATCTCTACCGCGATGAAGGGCAAAGCGCCTTACCGCCAGGTACTGACCCACGGCTTTACCGTTGATGGTCAGGGCCGCAAGATGTCCAAGTCTATCGGTAACACCGTTTCTCCGCAGGACGTGATGAACAAGCTGGGCGCAGATATTCTGCGCCTGTGGGTGGCTTCCACCGATTACACCGGCGAAATGGCGGTCTCTGACGAGATCCTCAAACGCGCCGCTGACAGCTATCGTCGTATCCGTAACACCGCGCGCTTCCTGTTGGCGAACCTCAACGGTTTCGATCCGGCAAAAGATATGGTGAAACCGGAAGAGATGGTCGTGCTGGACCGCTGGGCAGTAGGCTGCGCGCAAGCGGCGCAGGACGATATCGTCAAAGCCTACGAATCCTACGACTTCCACGAAGTGGTGCAGCGCCTGATGCGCTTCTGCTCCATCGAAATGGGCTCGTTCTGGCTCGATATCATTAAAGATCGCCAGTACACCACCAAGGCTGACAGCATCGCGCGTCGTAGCTGCCAGACCGCGCTGTACCATATTGCCGAGGCGCTGGTGCGCTGGATGGCGCCGATCATGTCCTTCACCGCTGACGAAATCTGGGGTTACCTGCCGGGCGACCGCGAGAAATACGTCTTTACCGGCGAATGGTATACCGGCCTGTTTGGCCTGGACGCTGACGAAGCGATGAACGACGGCTTCTGGGACGCGCTGCTGAAGGTGCGTGGCGAAGTCAACAAGGTTATCGAGCAGGCTCGTACGGACAAGCAGGTGGGCGGCTCTCTGGAAGCGGCGGTAACGCTGTACGCCGATGCCGATCTCGCGGCGAAGCTGAACGCGCTGGGCGATGAATTGCGATTTGTCCTGTTGACCTCAGGGGCGAACGTTGCCGATTATGCGCAGGCTCCGGCCGACGCCTGGCAGAGTGAACTGCTCAAAGGTCTGAAAGTCGTGCTGAGTAAAGCCGAAGGTGACAAGTGCCCGCGCTGCTGGCATTACACCACGGATATCGGCAAGGTGGCGGAACACGCGGATATCTGCGGACGCTGTGTCAGCAACATCGCCGGTGACGGCGAAAAACGTAAGTTTGCCTGATGAGTAAACCGATTTGTTCAACGGGGCTACGCTGGCTGTGGGTCGTCGTAGCCGTGCTGATTATCGATTTAGGCAGTAAATTCCTGATCCTCCAGAACTTCGCTCTGGGGGATACGGTATCGCTGTTCCCATCGCTTAATCTGCACTATGCGCGCAACTATGGCGCGGCTTTTAGCTTCCTCGCCGACAGCGGCGGCTGGCAGCGCTGGTTCTTCGCCGGTATCGCTATCGGTATCTGCGTGATCCTTGCGGTGCTGATGTATCGTTCTAAGGCGACGCAAAAGCTGAATAATATTGCCTACGCCCTGATTATTGGCGGCGCGCTGGGGAATTTATTCGACAGGCTGTGGCATGGTTTTGTCGTCGATATGATCGATTTCTACGTCGGGAACTGGCACTTTGCCACCTTCAACCTCGCCGATACCGCTATCTGTATCGGCGCGGCGCTGATTGTGCTGGAAGGCTTCTTACCGAACGCGGCTGCGAAGAAACAGGCGTAACAAAACTCGCCCGGCGGCGCTGCCGCCGGGCAAAACAAGTGAGCAACCTGCATGTCTAAATCAGTACAGAGCAACAGTGCGGTGCTGGTGCACTTCACCTTAAAGCTCGACGATGGCTCCACCGCAGAGTCAACCCGCAATAACGGTAAACCCGCGCTCTTTCGCCTGGGCGATACCTCGCTTTCTGAAGGTCTTGAACAGCATCTGCTGGGGCTGAAAGAAGGGGATAAAACCACCTTTTCGCTGGAGCCGGACGCCGCGTTTGGCGTACCGAGCCCGGACCTGATTCAATATTTCTCGCGCCGGGAGTTTATCGACGCGGGCGAGCCGGAAGTCGGCGCGATAATGCTCTTTACCGCAATGGATGGCAGCGAAATGCCCGGCGTGATCCGCGAAGTGAACGGCGATTCGATCACCGTTGATTTCAATCATCCGCTGGCCGGGCGTACCGTTCATTTTGATGTTGAAGTGCTGGAGATCGATCCGGCGCTGGAGGGGTAAGATGCAGATTCTGTTGGCTAACCCGCGCGGCTTCTGCGCAGGCGTTGACCGCGCTATCAGCATTGTTGAAAACGCGCTGACGCTATACGGCGCGCCGATCTACGTGCGTCATGAAGTCGTGCACAACCGCTATGTTGTCGACAGCCTGCGTCAACGCGGCGCTATTTTTATCGAGCAGATTAGCGAAGTGCCGGACGGCGCCATCCTGATTTTCTCCGCCCACGGCGTCTCCCAGGCCGTTCGCAACGAGGCGAAAAGCCGCGATTTGACGGTTTTTGACGCCACCTGCCCGCTGGTGACTAAAGTGCATATGGAAGTCGCCCGCGCCAGCCGCCGCGGCGAAGAGTCCATTCTAATTGGCCACGCCGGTCACCCGGAAGTTGAAGGCACCATGGGGCAGTACAGCAACCCGCAGGGGGGGATGTACCTGGTGGAATCGCCGGACGATGTCTGGACGCTGGACGTGAAAAACGACGCTAAGCTGTCGTTTATGACCCAGACGACGCTCTCCGTCGACGATACCTCCGACGTGATTGACGCTCTGCGCGAGCGTTTCCCGAAAATCGTCGGACCGCGTAAAGATGATATCTGCTACGCCACGACTAACCGCCAGGAAGCCGTCCGCGCGCTGGCCGGGCAGGCCGACGTGGTGCTGGTGGTGGGGTCGAAGAACTCCTCTAACTCTAACCGCCTTGCCGAGCTGGCGCAGCGGATGGGGAAAGCGGCCTATCTGATTGACGACGCGACCGATATCCAGGAAGCCTGGGTCAAAGAAGCGGATTGCGTCGGCGTGACCGCGGGCGCATCGGCGCCGGATATCCTGGTACAGAACGTGATTTCGCGTTTGCAGGAGCTGGGCGGCGGCGAAGCGGTGCCGCTGGAAGGCCGCGAAGAGAACATCGTTTTCGAGGTGCCGAAAGAGCTGCGTGTAGATGTCCGTGAAGTAGAGTAAGTTCTTTTCCGCCGCAGTATGAGAAGATGCCAGACTTAACGTCTGGCATTTTTTATGGAGAAACGATGCGCTTACCTATTATTCTGGATACCGATCCCGGCATTGATGACGCCGCGGCGATTGCCGCCGCGCTGTTCGCCCCCGAGCTTGATCTGCAGCTGATGACTACGGTGGCGGGCAACGTGTCGGTGGAGAAAACGACCCGCAACGCCCTTCAGCTTCTGCATTTCTGGAACGCCGATGTTCCCCTGGCCCAGGGCGCGTCGATGCCGCTGGTTCGCCCTCTGCGCGACGCCGCCTCGGTGCACGGCGAGTCCGGTATGGAAGGCTACGATTTCGTTGAACATCACCGCCAGCCGCTGGCGAAACCGGCGTTTCAGGCGATCCGCGACGCGCTGATGCACGCCCCGGAGCCGATGACGCTGGTGGCGATTGGCCCGTTAACCAACATTGCGCTTCTGCTGACCCAGTATCCCGAATGCCGCTTTAATATCCGTCGCCTGGTTATCATGGGCGGCTCCGCCGGGCGCGGCAACTTTACGCCGAATGCGGAATTTAACATCGCCATCGACCCGGAAGCGGCGGCTAAAGTGTTCAACAGCGGGCTGGATATCGTCATGTGCGGGCTGGACGTCACCAATCAGGCGATGCTGGCGCCGGATTACCTCGCCACTCTGCCAACGTTGAATCAGACCGGGAAAATGCTGTACGCGCTGTTTAGCCACTACCGTAGCGGCAGCATGAGCAGCGGGCTGCGTATGCACGACCTGTGCGCGATTGCGTGGTTGGTTCGCCCGCAGCTCTTTACCCTTGAACCGTGCTTTGTGGCGGTAGAAACCCAGGGCACATGGACCTCAGGCACCACGGTGGTTGATATCGAGGGCAGGCTGGGCCAGCCGGCAAATGCACGGGTGGCGCTGGGGCTGGACGTCGAAGGATTTCAGCGCTGGGCGGCCGAGGTGATTGCCCTGGCGCCTTAACCGGGGGACGAAGCGGCCGGCGTGGCGCTCAGGTATTGTGAGTGGCATCAACGACGTTGCGCCATAGCGCGCCCGCTTCATCCGTCCACATAAGCAGTAAGAGCGAAGCTAATCGTTCTGCCGCCGCGGAGAGAGGCCTGTTCTTTACGCGGATCATACCAAGCGTCCGCCGGATAACCGGCTCCACGAGCGGAACGCTCACGACGGTGCTATTGCCGCTATGGGGCATTGCCAGACAGGGAAGCGCCGAGACGCCCAGTCCGGCTTCGACAAGGCCGAGCGAGGTCGACAAATGCCTGACTTCATAAAACCAATCCAGTCGCCAGGGCTTATCCGCCAGGCATTTCTCTATTAACTGTCGGTTGCCGCTTGATTTCCTGACGCCGATTAAGGTCTGGCTCACCAGTTCCCGCCATTCGACTAATTTTCGACACGCCAGAGGGTGGTCTTGCCGACAGGCCAGAACAAAAGGTTCATTCACCAGGGGGATAAAATCGATGTCTGGATATGTGATGAAGTTCATGTTTATTCCAAAATCAACTTCGCCTTTTCGTACCGAGTTCATGCACGTTTCTATACCTTGTTCATAAATTCGTACTTTGATGTTGGGGTAGTTTTTATTAAATTGCACGATAGCGCGCGGTAAAAAGTAAAATACGGCGGTCGGAATGCAAGATAGCGTAACGGTATCATGTAATTGAGACGTTGAATCGTTGAGGTTAAATATTGCCGCATCAAGACTGGAAATCAACGCTTTGGCCTTGGGGAGAAGTATTTTTCCGGCCTGGGTAAGCGCAAGTTTTCGCGTGGTTCGTTCGAACAGCGCAATATTCAGATGACTCTCTATTTTTTTTATCTTTTTGGTGAGTGCCGGCTGTGAGAGGCTGAGCTGCTCGGCGGCTTTGCTAAATGAGCCAAGCTCTGCCACCGTGACGAAAGCTTTCATACCGGATAGTTCATTTTTCATTATTGCTCCGTAGGGTTTAATAAGCGTTGTTCTAAGTAGACGACAAGTCATTATTAAGCAGACATGCTTTTTTATTAATACTTAGCAGGAATAACTCTTATGGCAAAATTTTATCAACCAGCGAAATTCTTGCAAGTAGAATGCATTGGTAAAATACCTGGCGTGATTTATCTGGCCGTTAATTAAGTAAATAAAAACCTTAAAGAACATAAAACCAATTAAATTCACGCGGCGTTTTATTCAATTCTTCTATTTATTTCTGGCGGATAAGGAACATGCTATGAAGAGCATTCCCTGTGTATTAATGCGTGGAGGGACATCAAAAGGTGCCTTTCTATTAGCAGATGATTTACCCAAGGATATTCAGAAACGTGATGAGTGCTTGTTAACCATAATGGGATCCGGTCACGAGCTGGAGATTGACGGTATTGGCGGAGGGAGCCCGCAAACCAGTAAAGTGGCCATTATTAGCCAATCCCTTAGCGACAAAGCGGATATCGATTATCTGTTTGTTCAGGTCATCGTCAATGAACGGCGGGTGGATACGACGCCAAACTGCGGCAATATGCTGTGTGCGGTTGGCGGCTTTGCCATTGAACATGGGTTGGTTAAGGCGCTGTCGCCGGTTACGCGAGTGCGTATAAGAAATGTGAACACCAATACCTTTGTTGACGCTGACGTTCAAACACCAGATGGAAAGGTTATTTATGAAGGCAATACGCAAATCGATGGCGTTCCAGGCCATGCCGCGCCGGTTGCGCTGACTTTTCTGAATGCCGCGGGCGCAAAATCCGGCCAGCTTTTCCCAACGGGCAATCGTATGGAAGTCTTTGATAATGTACGAGTGACCTGTATTGATATGGCGATGCCTATGGTGGTGATCCCGGCCCAGAGTCTGGGAAAAACCGGATATGAATCTGCCAGCGAATTAGATCGGGATACAGCCTTACTCAAATCGCTGGAATCTATTCGCCGTCAGGCCGGGAAGGCGATGGGGTTTGGGGATGTGAGCAATATGGTTATCCCTAAACCGGTTCTGATTTCTCCGGGGCTAAGCGGCGGAACGATAAATGTACGTTATTTTATGCCGCATAACTGTCATAAATCCAGGCACCATTGCGAATGAACTGACGAAGCTATCGGGCGATGGCGTTATTACAGTCGAACACCCCAGCGGGGGGATCGACGTCGATTTAAGTCATACAACTGAGCGCCCGGAGGATATTCGGGCATCGGTTATACGCACCGCGCGCAAAATCCTTTCAGGAACGGTTTACATCCCCGAATAAATATCCACCCTCCGATTATCTATCAATCCACCGTAGAAGAGGAGAGGGGAGGCATGTGAATACGTTCAGCAAGCATCCTCAAATATTGAGTGCAGGTAAGGAATGGAAATGCAAAATAATAAATTATGGAAGCTGCTTGTTATTATAGCAATACCGTTACTCATCAGTTTATGCCCGGCGCCGGAAGGATTATCAACACTTGCCTGGGTATTATCCGGTATCTATCTGGCAGCGATTGTAGGTTTAGTGATTAAACCGTTTTCTGAACCCGTGGTATTGTTGATCGCCGTTGCGGCATCAATGGTGATTGTGGGCAATTTGGGTGACGGTTCGATAAAAGCCGCCAGCGTATTAAGCGGATATTCATCAGGTACCACCTGGTTAGTCTTTTCTGCATTTACCCTGAGCGCGGCATTTGTGATTACCGGATTGGGTAAAAGAATTGCTTATATACTTATCGGCAAGATTGGCAGCACGACGTTGGGCCTTGGCTATGTTACCGCTTTTCTTGACCTGATTCTGGCGCCCGCCACGCCGTCGAATACGGCCCGCGCCGGCGGCATCGTCTTACCCATAATCAATAGCGTCGCCGTCGCCTTAGGGTCAGAGCCGGAGCGGAGCGCGAAGCGCGTGGGCCACTACCTCATGCTGAACATCTATATGGTCACTAAAACGACCAGCTACATGTTCTTCACCGCCATGGCCGGGAATATCCTCGCGCTGAAAATGATCGAAGATATTTGCCACATAAAATTGAGCTGGGGAGGATGGGCGCTGGCCGCAGGACTACCTGGCATTATTATGTTGCTGCTGACGCCGCTGATTACCTACAAGCTGTATCCGCCAGAATTAAAGCGGGTTGATAATAAAAAGATTGCTCAGACAGGCATAGACGCTTTGGGGCCCATGACGGTGCGGGAAAAGATGCTCTCTTGCCTTTTTGTTCTTGCGCTCGGCGGTTGGGTATTCAGCAGCGCCCTGGGGGTCAATGAGTCTACCGTTGCGATCTGCGTAATGGCGCTGATGCTGGTATTGAAAATCGTCACCTGGGATGACGTGATTAAGAATAAAGGAGGATGGAATACGCTCATCTGGTACGGGGGCATTATTGGTTTAAGCTCATTGCTCTCTAAGGTTGGATTTTTCGTATGGCTAGCAGAGGCGCTTAAAAATAATATTTCCTTTGATGGCCACGGCAATGTCGCTTTTATTGTGATTGTCGCACTGAGCATATTGGTTCGTTATTTCTTCGCGTCAGGGAGTGCTTATATTGTCGCGATGGTACCGGTCTTTGCCATGCTGGCGAATGTTTCTGGCGCACCGATAATGCTCACCGCGCTCGCGCTATTATTCAGCAACTCTTATGGTGGCATGGTAACCCACTACGGCGGTGCGGCAGGGCCAGTTATTTTTGGCGTTGGCTATAATGATATCAAATCATGGTGGATT
>OKBS01000754.1_pt1 | contig 8973 bp, 8 predicted proteins | sample 1614331 | NCBI WGS metagenome assembly OKBS01 (sample SAMN04436927, study PRJEB24849) | human gut metagenome | biome: human gut; feature: NICU; material: stool | host: Homo sapiens | place: USA: Saint Louis, MO | collected 2012-05-31
TCCGGGAAAAGATCAGCCAGCCGTATCAGATTTACGACTCGCTGATCCAGATTGGCGCCTGTATCGGGATTGTGATCTCTGACGGGGAAAGCCGTACCGACTATTTATACAAATGCGCCGACCTGGCGCTGTATGAAGCGAAAAAAGAGGGTTCCGGCAACGTTCAGGTATTCCGTCCCGGACTGCTTCAGCGCCAGCAGGAGAATAAATCCTTTGAAGATGACCTGATGCAGGCGCTGAACAAAGGTGAGTTCAGGGTTTACTACCAGCCGATAGCCGACACCATGAACGGTGAAATCTACGGCTACGAAGCGCTGGTGCGCTGGTTTCATCCGCTGCGCGGCAGCGTCCCGCCGACCGAATTTATTCCGGTAGCGGAAAAGATTGGCCTGATTAATCAGCTGGGCGAGTGGGTGCTGCGAACCGCCTGCGAAGCGGCCGCCAGCTGGTCGTCGCCGCTCAAAGTGTCGGTTAACGTGTCGCCGGTTCAGTTAATGAACAGTTCACTGACCGATACCGTGGTAACCATCTTAAGAACAACCGGGCTGGATCCGTATCGGCTGGATTTGGAAATTACCGAGTCTGACGTCTTTAACGAAAATACCCGTTCTCTCGAGATCCTGAGCCAGCTGCGCGAGCTCGGGGTGCAGATCTCCATTGATGATTTTGGCACCGGCTATTCTTCGCTATCGCGGCTAAGCTACTTCCCGTTCGATAAGATAAAAATCGACCGCTCTTTTGTGATTAACATTCCCGATCAGAAAGATGACCTCGATATCGTGCGGCTGATTATCAGCATGGGTAAAAGCCTGCATATGCGCATCGTGGCCGAAGGTGTCGAAACAGAAGAGCAGCTGGAGTCCTTACGCAAATTAGGCTGTGACCTGGTACAGGGGTATTTAATCGGTAAACCGGGACCGCTCAGTTCACCTGAAAATAAGTAATTTGCCTTTTAATATGGGCGGTTCTAGTTTATCTAAAATCGCCCATATTTATTTTTTAAATAGATCTAATCCCTAATGAGTACAATAAGGGGTAGGAAAACGTATCGGTAAAAAATAATACCCGCAATGATTAAAAGGGGTATTTCATATGCAACATATTTTCCCATTTTCGACCGTATATGTGGTGCGTTAAGAGAGGCGAAATCATGCAGCGAATCATTATTCCTACCCACTATGTGCATACCCGGAGCACGCCGCTGTGGACGAAGCGGACGGCGCCGGCCTCAATCTGGAAGCGGCATCTGGATGCCGGTACCCGGCAGGGCGTCTATCCGCGCCTGTCGGTGATGCGAGGGGCGATACGCTATCTCGGATATGCCGATGAAACCAGCGCGGAACCGGTGGAAACCCTGACCATTGCCGAAGGTGAATTTGGCGTTTTTCCGCCCGAAAAGTGGCACCGCATCGAGGCGTTAACCGAGGATACCGTATTTAACGTGGACTTTTACGTTGATCCTAAAATTCTTATCGAGGGATAATATGAACAGTGAAAATAAAGGCTATGCGTTAGCGCTGATCAACGGGAATAATAAAGATAAAAAAGAAAAAGTGTATCTTAAGCCGATGGCCCTGTATGTCCCTGATATCGCCACCCAGGCCGTGGCTGAGCTTATTTCCACGCTGTCGGTGGAAAACGCCGGAGGAAAGGGGTTTATATTGACGGTGACCAACAATAATAACGGCGTCTCGGTCGATAGCGAGTTTGCTTCTCTGGCTGAGCTGCAGGATCCGCAGACGGCGGCCGATGCGGTAAAAGATCTGATTAATATTGTCCGCGGCTACGAGTCCGACGAAGAGACTAACGTCTGCGGCTGGTAATCGTTTGCCGACGCAGAATCGTCAGCTGCCGTCTATCGTCAGCTGACGCTGGACGGCTCTCGGTGGCCTGCGTCAGCCGTATCCCGCGGTATTTAGCGGCGCGTAATATGTTTAACATTGTATTTGTTGGTATTCTGGTAAATGTCGGATAAATCAACAATGGTATTGTTATGGGCATAGCTGATCGACTGCACCCGTAGCAGCAGGCTGTTTTGTGGAACCTGTAAGAGCTCTGCTTGCTCCCGGGTGGCCAGAACCGGGGTATAGCTGCGGTGGCTCTCCAGGATGGTGATATTGCACTCTTTCTTGAAATAGTTAAATTTCGATCTTTCCAGATTTCCAACGCTTAGCCAGGGAAAAATCGCCACCGGTATATAGCTGTTCTCAATCAGAATAGGTACGTCGTCAATCATCCGAATGCGTCTGACGTAATAGACCTTCTCTCCCGGCTCAATTTTCAACTGTTGTGCGATAGCCAAAGGCGCATCAAGCATCGTGAACTCAATGACCTTATTGCGATAGTTGGTGACGCCGCCGATGTGCATCTGGTAGTTGAAGCCGTCAAGTTCCCCGCCGCGATAATTGCTCTTACGCGCCACGTATGAACCGCTGCCGTGGCGTTTGACGATCAGCTTCTCACTTTCCAGCAGCGTGAGCGCCTTGCGCAGGGTCATGACGGAGACCTGCAGCTCCCCGGCCAGCGCTTTTTCACTCGGTAGCGCATCTCCCACCTCGAATTCATCGCTATTGATGCGATTTTTTAGCCTGTCTGCGATTGTTTTATATATCACTTATAGATTTCTCGTGGTGTGTTCTGTCAGCGGATTATCATTTTATCTTGTTAATAATTAACATATTTTTGTCATTGCGGGGCGTTGTTTTGTCTCTGTCATCTATTTATCTGCTTTTACTTATATATCTGTTGCCGCAAGAGAGATATGACTTTCATCACAGATGACGATTTCACCGCTCTGAATTATGTCTGCCGGCGCATAGGCTGAAACGCATGTATCGGGCGCTGACGGCCGATGTGCGGGACAGGGGGTGAGGATGATCGGGGTAAAAAAATTACAGGATTTTTCGAAGGCCATGATTGGGCCGGTTTTGTATCTGCCGGTTATTGGTCTGCTGATTGCGTTGTTTAGTATGACAACCAATAAAATCTGGGTCGCGGAAGAGAGCTCGCTTTATCTGCTGGGGAAATATGTTTCCAGCATGCTCTGGGCCATCATGAACAATCTTGGCTTCTTCTTTTGCCTCGGGCTGGCCAGCGGGCTGGCAAAAACCCGAAAAGCGGAAGCGGCTTTTGTTGCCGCAATGACCTGGTTTATGTACCTGGCGGCCAACAATAGCTGGCTTACTCTGACCGGGCGGCTTGTTGAGGGGAGCAGCAACGCGCAGCTTTACGGCAGCGGGCAAACCTTTATTTTTGGCTTCCAGGTCATTGATATGGGCGTGTTTCTTGGCATCATTCTGGGCTGCGCGGTGGCTTTCATTCATAACCGCTTTGTCGATATCGAGTTTCGCGGCGCATTCTCAATTTATGGCAACAGCAAGCTGGTTCTGATCGTAATGATCCCGCTGGTCGGCGTGTTTGCCATCGCCACGGTGTACGTCTGGCCGATTGTTGAACATGGCATATCGGCGCTGACCGGGGTGATGAAAACCTTCGGCGCCGCCGGCGTTTTTCTGTACGGTTTTCTCAATCGTTTTCTTATCCCGACCGGGCTACACCACCTGATTTGGTCGCCCTTTGTCTTTACCTCCATTGGCGGACAGCTGTTGATTGATGGCCAGACGGTGGTGGGGGCAAAACCGATTTTCCTCGCTGAAATTGCCCATAGCGCTGGGCCGTTAAGCGACTCGGCGCGATTTCTCACCTACGGTATGGTGAAAATTTTCGGTACCGCCGGAATGGCCCTGGCCTTTTATACAACCGCCAGGCCGGAAAATAAGCAAAAGTTGAAAATCACGCTGATTCCTTTGATTGTGACTTCATTCCTGGTGGGGATCACCGAACCTTTTGAGTTTTTATTTATCTTTACCGCACCGTTGCTATGGCTGGTTTATTCATTACTGGACGGTTTTTTCCAGATGCTGGCGTGGCTGCTGGATGTGCGGGTCTGCGCCACCAACGGCATTATCGATTTTATTGTTTACAACATTCCGGCGGGAGCGCACCTCACGCGCTGGCCTGTGTTTGTCGCGCTGGGGTTAATGGAAACCGCGACGATGTTTTATATCGGTAAGTTTCTGATTCTGCGTTTCAAAATGCGTACACCGGGCCAGGAGCAGCAGGGGGAGGGGGCTAACCAACCGGCAAGCGTAAGCGCGCCTGACAGGGCTTCCGGCGAGCAGGTCATTCTGGGCCTTGGCGGCAAAGAAAATGTCTGTTCGGTCGAGAACTGTTTTACGCGGCTTCGGGTTGACGTGCGGGACCCCGCATTAATTCAGGAACAGATTCTGAAGACCAGCGGCGGTACCAGCGTCATTATCAAAGGCAATCACGTTCAGGTTATTTATGGTTTAGGGGTTAATAAAATCCGTAATGCCGTGAATCGCTATTTAGATGTACATGAATAATGAGGTGGAAGATGAAAAATAAATTCGTTGTGACCATAGCCGGCGGCGGCAGTACGTATACCCCAGGGATTGTTATGATGCTGCTGGAAAATATGGACAGGTTTCCGTTAAGCGAAATTCGTCTCTATGATAATCATCACGATCGCCAGCGAGTGATTGGCGAAGCCTGTGCGATTCTGGTGGCTGAACATTATCCGCACGTTGCTTTTAGCTTCACCACCGACCCGCAGGAAGCCTTTACGGGCGTCGATTTCGTGATGGCGCATATTCGCGTCGGCCTCTATGAGATGCGCGAGAAAGACGAGAAAATTCCGCTTAAATATGGCGTGATTGGCCAGGAAACCTGCGGCCCGGGCGGTATCGCTTATGGTATGCGCTCTATCGCCGGCGTCCTTGAGCTGGTTGACTACATGGAAACGTATTCGCCGGGCGCGTGGATGCTCAACTATTCCAATCCGGCGGCGATCGTTGCCGAGGCCACGCGTCGGCTACGCCCGACGGCCAAAATTATTAATATCTGCGATATGCCGGTGGCTATTGAAGGGTTATTCGCCGATATTCTCGGGCTGAAATCGCGTAAAGAGATGAACGTCCGTTATTTTGGCCTCAACCATTTCGGCTGGTGGACCAGCATTACCGATAAGGCCGGCAACGATTTAATGCCGGCGTTAAAAAACCACGTTGCCGAGCTGGGCTATTGCAGTCCGAAAGAGGATTTTCAGCATAAAGCGCCGAGCTGGATTGAGACCTTCAAAAAGGTGAAGGACGTTTTTGCGCTGGATACCGATACGTTACCCAATACTTATCTGAAGTACTATTTTTATGCCGACTATGAGGTTGCCCATTCAGACCCTGACTTTACTCGCGCCAATGAAGTGATGGCGGGGAGAGAGAAGGAGGTGTTTGATATGGCCAGAGAGATCGTCGCCCGGCAAAGTGCCAAAGAGGCGCATTTCCATGCCGGGGCGCATGCGACCTTTATCGTCGACCTCGCCTGCGCCATCGCCTTTAACACCCAGGAGAGAATGCTGCTGATTGTGGAAAACAACGGCGCTATCGCGAATTTTGACGATACCGCGATGGTTGAAGTGCCTTGCCTGGTGGGCGTTAATGGCCCCGAGCCGCTGGCGATGGGTAAGATCCCGCTGTTTCAAAAGGGGATGATGGAGCAGCAGGTGGCGGTTGAAAAACTGGTGGTCGATGCCTGGGTTGAAGGAAGCTATCAGAAGCTCTGGCAGGCGATGACCCTGTCCAAAACGGTACCCAGCGCTTCGGTCGCAAAAGCTATCCTTGATGAACTGATCGTCGCCAACCGTGGCTACTGGCCGGAGCTGCGCTGAAGTGTCGCCAATGCCCGATGTTTTCCATCGGGCGTTACCGGTACCGCGATGGCGGAGCGATGCTCCGCCTCGCCCGAAAGCGGCTGAAGAAGCTCCGCCACGTTCTCCCTGCCAACCGGCGCCGAGAGGTAGTTGCCCTGAAAGCGGTCGACTCCCAGCGCCTGCAGTTTGTTGAATTTCTCCAGGCTATCTACGCCTTCGGCAATACAGCGGCTGCCGGTCAGCTGGCAGTAGAAGATAAGGCTTCTGATCAGCGCCAGCGCGTGCGGATCGTGCTGCATATCGTTGACGATGCTCATATCCAGCTTGTAAGCGCTGAATCTCATCGTGCGCACCGGAAACATTACGCTGCTTTGCGAGAAGCAGTCATCAAGCATGATAGGGAAGCCGCGCTTTTGCAGCCGGGCGATATTTTCGGCGATTTTGCCGTGACCGTTGAGGTCGGTATTTTCAGCAAACTCCAGCACCAGCCTCTGCGACCTGTGCGGCTGACGCAGCTGCTGGCGCGCGGTTTCCATCATGCGAAGCAGGTTCTCGTTACCGGCGACGGCGGCGGGAATATTCACGGCGAAATAACACTCGCCGGAATGCTGATTAATATTCTGCACCGCTTCCTGAAGGACAAACGCGGTGAGCACCAGCCAGGCATATTCCGAGCGTATTTGCGGTAAAAAATCGCCGGCAGCCAGCACGCTGCCGTTTCGGTTCCAGCGGGAGAGGATCTCCATTCCCTTTACCTGATGGTGTTCATCGGTAATGGGCTGAAATACCGGAAAAATCTGGCGGCTGTGGATCGCATGGACAAGTTCACGCTCGAAAGCGGAAAGGGCGGCGATGCTCTCGCTTTTCTGGTCTCTTATCTGACTGCCGGGAAAGCGGGCGGCCATTTCAGGGTGGTGTTCCACCATTTTTTTTAATCCTGCGGTTCTTTGATTGTAGAGCGTCTTGTGGCTGATGCCGCGGCGTTGAGCCTGAGCGCTGGCGCGGTAGCCGCAGAGTAAACCGAGGATAGCGTCCAGCTCCGGCCGGGTGATCCCGGCGGGGCGCTTGCCGAGCGCTCGCGTTTCATCCTCTGCCAGCTGCTCAAGAGAGGGGTATTCTTCGAGCACGGCGTCGCGCAGCAGCGCCGCCAGGCAGGGGACCGGCAAATCGGAAGCGGCGGCCCGTACGGCGGTAAGCAAACGCCGGTCTGCGACCTGATGCACCAGGGTGGGCCACAGCCAGCTTGCCGGGCTGCGGCTCAGGAACAGCATGGGCAGCGGCGTGGGGGACCGCGCCAGCAGCGCGGCGGCCCGCTTCAGGGTTGCCAGTAGCCCGGCGGGGCCTTCCGGGAGAAACACCACCACGCGGCGAACGCCGGCAGGCAGGGGCGGCGTCTCCGGGGGCAGCACAACGGGTCGGGCTCCTCCCTTCGCTATTATCCCGCTCAGCCCCTCGGCAGCCAGCGAACAGGGCGACAGGATAGCGACGAGCGGCTGCCCGCCGCCGGGGGGCGGGAGATTATTCGTAAACAAAAGTCACTCCGATAATCGACTGCACGTTACCCGCGGTCACCTGCCCGCTGGTGCGCGCGTAGTTGGCGGTTAATCCGAGGCTGACCGCCGAGGTGCCCACGTTGCCTAACGACACCGTACTGTTGGCGGGTACGACGCTACCGTTGCGCGTCAGCTGAACGCCCACCCCCTGGGCAGGGGACGCTGAGGCGGTATTGGTAAATATCGAGTTGCCCGCGTTCTCCGTGGTGCCGGAGAGGGGTAATAGCCGAGATTCTGGTTTTGCGCGCAGTAAACCGTCAGCGGAATGGCGGCGGATGCGGGATATTCCGGCAGCGTCACCGTCACATCGCGAGCAGAAACGTCGCAGCCGCCGGTTGGCACCACGACGTTATTGTTGGCGTAAATGTTCCACACGAACTGGAAGTCGTCGTTATCCTTATTGTTGGTCTGACGCAGGATCAGGACCGCGATCAACGACCCGGCGGAAATGGCGACGCCGCCTGCGCTACTGACGGGCGTCAGATAGAGGACGGTAGGCCAGGGGCTATCAACAATGGATCTATAGGTCATACGCGCCGTTTCGCTGGTGGTTGGAAACGGGTAGCTGATGCCGTTATACCTGACGGTGCCGGAAAAGCTCGACAGCACCCCGCCGTAGGCCGAGCCGCGCTGCAGCGTTACGTAGTCGATCATGGAATCCGGAAAGTCGTTATGACAGAAAATCTGCGTCGAGAGATCCACCACCAGGTTCTGCCCGACGCTGACCGCCGGCGCGAGGTTCACGTAAACGTTCGCCGATCCGCCGCCGATGGGGATTGTCACCCCGGCGGCGGTTTTACAGGCGAACGACCAGGCGTTAAGCGACCAGCCCGCCAGCAGCAGCGTTAACAGCAGGGTGATTATCTTTTTCATTACTCTGTTCTCCTGGCTCAGGCGTAGGTATAGGTGACGTTAATCACCGCCTGAATAGTTCCTTGCGTCGCACCGCCGTTGACCGTCAGCGCTCTGACCTGTAGCGGGAAGCTGGCGGACTGGGTGGCGTCGTCGACCTGTACCTCTTTTCTCGCGCCGGTGTTCAGCGTGGTGCCGCCCTCATCCTGCAGCTCAAGCTGGATGTTGCCGGCGGTACCCTGGTTCTTGTAATAGCCGGTGGCGTCCGCCGTACCGCTGAAGCTGGCGGTGACCCGCGACGTGCCGACCGGGCAGTTGCTCAGGGTGAGCGCCACGCTGTGCCAGGGCGAAGCGGCGCCGGCGGAGACCAGGCTAAAGGTATAGAGATCGCCGAGATCGACGGCGGCGTTAACGGTGGAAACGGTACAGGGTTTGGCCACCACTTTGCCGTTAACGGTAATGGTGACGTCGGCGGCCTGTAGCGTCGGGGAGGACGCCGCCAGCATCGCGGCCAGCAGCCATCCGGAATAGGTCGGGTTCATCAGCGCCTCCGGTTACTGAAATTCAAGCGTGAATGTTGCGGTTGCATTAACGTGTCCGGCGGTCACCGGTACCCGGGTGGCCATCAGCCGGGCGTAAAAGTTCAGCGTGTTGGTCTGGCCGGGGGTCAGCGTGGTCCAGGGGATCGCTGACGATGCGGCATTGAGCGGCAGCGCCGTCTGCTGCGCGTCAAGGATCTGCACGCCCATCCCTGCCGCCGCTGAGGCGCCGCCGTCGAGCTGTAGCAGGTCGGTATTGATGCTGTCGGCAACGCCAACAAAGCCGACCTTCACCGCGGTA
>OKBS01000775.1_pt1 | contig 8724 bp, 8 predicted proteins | sample 1614331 | NCBI WGS metagenome assembly OKBS01 (sample SAMN04436927, study PRJEB24849) | human gut metagenome | biome: human gut; feature: NICU; material: stool | host: Homo sapiens | place: USA: Saint Louis, MO | collected 2012-05-31
GCTGGCGGATGAACCGACCGGTAACCTGGACGATGCCCTGTCAGAAGGGATTTTGGAGCGGTTCGACGCTGACAAACTGCCCTTGCCGCAGGGAAAGCACGGCGGCTTCGGCGATAGCCTGCGCCCGCAGCCCGTCCAGCAGCCCCGGCAGGTCCGGCACCGCTTCTCCGCCTAGCGAGCGGACAAAAGCATCCAGATGCGCGTAGTACGACCCCTCGACGCGACTGAACCAGTCCGGATGGAGTCCGGGCTGAATGCAGCGCGCTCCCTGCCACAGCGTGACGCCGCGCGATGCCTGACTGCCGGACTCTATCACCCCCTGCGGGCCAAGCAGGCTAATGCGCTCATCGTAGCCGTGGCCGGTGCGCCGGGTGTTGTCCAGCTGCGCCAGCGCGCCGCCGCGCATCCGCAGCATGACAATAGAGGTATCGACATCGTCGAATTCGGCAATTTCCGCCAGCGCCAGCGCAGCCCCCAGCGCGGCGACGGTCGTCACTTCATCACCGGTAAGAAAGCGCAGCAGGTCAAAGAAGTGAATCGCCTGGTCGCGCATCTGGCCGCCTGAGCTGCGCAGATATTCCAGCGGCGGCATAACCGATGCCCGACACACCATCTGAACCAGTTCGATTTGGCCAATCGCGCCCGCCTCGATCTCCCGGCGCAGCTGCTGGTGGCTGGCGTCGAAACGGCGGTTAAAGCCAACGGTCACCGGTACCCCGAGCGGCAGCACTTTCTCGACGACCTGGCGGGCGCGGGCCAGCGAAAGATCGATCGGTTTTTCGCAGTAGACCGCTTTTCCCGCGCGCGCGGCGGCTTCCAGCAGCGCCGCGTGTGAAGGCGTCGAGCTGGCGATCAGTACCGCGTCAATGGCGTCACTATTGATGGCCTCGGCGACGGTTACCGCCCGCGCGCCGTAGCAGGAAGCCAGCGCTTTCGCCCGCTCGGGATCGGCATCGGCCACCATGGCCAGAATGGTCCGCTCATGGCGAGCGAGGCTGGCGGCGTGAACCTGGCCAATAAAACCGCTGCCCAACAATGCAAAACGAATGCAGGTCATTTTTTTCTCCAGAAAGAGGGATTTAGCGTTGCCAAAGTAATCCGTTTGCTACACTGACCGACACGGGCGTTTTGATGGATTTCCATCATGGGGGAGACGAGACGATGAAAAGCATTTCGCTGGAGGCGCTGGCTAAACGGATTGGCGTGGGCGTCGCGACCGTTGACCGGGTGCTTAACGAACGCGGCGGCGTGTCGCCGGAAACCACGCGCAGGGTGCTGCAGGCCGCGCGGGAGGCCGGGCTGAAGCGCATTCTGCCGGAAGAGCGCCGTCTCCCGTGGCAAATAGAAGTGTTTCTCAGCGATAACGATTCGCGCTTTTTCTCCCGTCTGACGCAGGATTTCGCCGACGTGGCGGATAGCCTTGGCTATCGCCGACTGACGCTGCACCGCACGCTGGTGGCGGAGTCCGCGCCGGAAAAGCTGGCGAAAAGCCTTATCCGCAGCAGCAAAAAGCGCCATGCGATAATTGTCTTTGGCAACGAACATCCGCGGGTCTATGACGCCTTGCGCCAGTGTCGCGAGGCGAACGTGCCGGTGATTACGCTGGTCACCGATCTCCCCGGCGCGCATAGGCTTTGCCACGTCGGGATCGATCAGCAGCAGGCCGGCCGCACCGCGGGCAGGATGATGGGGTTAATGGCGCACCGTCCTGGAGAAGTGCTGATGCTCAGCGGGCGCCAGGACTTCAGCGCTCATCGCTTACGGATTCAGGGATTTCGCGAGGTGATTAGCCAGCGCTTTCCGCATCTGCTGCTGGGCGAGGTTTTGGCGGGGGAGGACAACCGACAGCGAATCGACCGCCTGCTGGAAGAGGCCCTGCGCCGCAACCGCGACGTGGTGGGCATCTACAATACCGGGCTGGGCAACACGCAGGTGGCGCAGGCGCTGGCTCGCCACCGCCGCTACGGCGAGTGCTGCTGGATGACCCATGAGCGCTACAGCACCACCCGTGAACAGCTGGCCCTGGGTGGAATGGCGCTGACGATCGATCAAAACCCGCGCCAGCATGCCCGTCTGGCGGTGGAGCTGGCCCTGCGCCACCTGGAAACCGGCTATCAGCCGCATCTCTTCAGCGACGGCAAGGTCGAATTTATCCTTTACAGCGCTGAAAACGTCGACTGAGCGCCCGCCGCCCGCGGGGCGACATCCCCTTTTACACCCTATCTCCTGTCTCGTTTTAAACCGCTGCCGCTATCGGCGCGCCGCGCGGCAAACCGTCGCCTGCCTCTCATTTTTTGCGCATTTATGCGTCAATGTTAGATGTGTGTCAAAGTTCTGTTAACACGCAGTTTTAAAATTTTCATTTCAGTTATTTACTTATAAAAGTTTCATATGTGTTGTTAATGAAATAAATGGTCTGGAATTTTTCTTCCGCTATAAATGGACTAATGTTTCAAAAAACCATTTTAAAACAACTGAATTTTGTGATTTCGATCAACAACAAAAAATGCACCAGCGCGCGGGCTGTTTTTTCAAAAAGCTGGAAAAGCAGGCGCTTAACGCACAATTAATGAAACTATTTTTTCATTTTACCTTACCTAACCGATGTACCTGAAAATAAAGGATCAACGATGAATATTAAGAAAACGGTTGTTGCCTCTTTGATAGCCTGCATGCTGCCAGCGGTCGTGATGGCGAAAGATATTTCGGTCGGTGTTTCCATGGCGCTATTCGATGACAACTTCCTGACGATTCTGCGCACCGCAATGCAAAAAGAGATGCAAAAAGATGGCGTTAAGGCGCAGGTGGAAGATGCCAAAGGCGACGTCTCCCAGCAGCTACAGCAGGTGCAGAAGGCGTCGACGCGATTATCGTCAACCCGGTCGACACCAACGCGGTCAAACCGATTATGGACCAGGCGACTAAAGCGGGCATTCCGCTGATCTTTGTTAACCGCCGCCCGCAGGCGCAGCTGACCGACAAAATGGCCTACGTTGGCTCCGACTCGGTGCTGGCGGGGCGCTTACAGATGGAAGCGTTAGCCAAAGCGATGAACGGCAAAGGGAACGTCGCCATTCTGCTCGGCGACCTGGCGAATGAATCGACCCGTGACCGCACCAAAGGCGTCGAAGAGGTAGTGGCGAAGTACCCGGATATCAAAATCGTGCAGAAGCAGACCGCGAAATTTACCCGCAACGATGCCGTTGACGTGGTCAGCAACTGGATGACCAGCGGCGAAGACATTCAGGCCATCGCCTCCAACAACGATGAAATGGCCATTGGCGCGCTGCAGGCGCTGGGTAAAAACCCGAACCATATCCTGATAGCCGGGGTGGACGGGACGCCCGATGCCCTGCAAATGCTCAAAAACGGCAAGATGATCGCCACGATTTTCCAGGATGCCAAAGGGCAGGGCGAAGGCGCGGTGGATGCCGCCATTAAGCTGGCCAACGGCGAGAAAGTGGAAAAGATCATCGACGTCCCTTACCAGCTGATCACCAAAGACAACATGGCTGAGTTCGTTAATCGCAACCAGAAATAGTCGCTCAGGGTACGGAGGTGAAGTATGAACGCTTTTGCACTTGAAGCCGAAGGGATCAGCAAATTCTTCCCCGGCGTGAAGGCGCTCGACAACGTCTCATTACGCGTGCGCCCGGGGACGGTGCACGCGCTGATGGGCGAAAACGGCGCCGGAAAATCCACGCTGATGAAATGCCTGATCGGGATCTACCGTCCCGATAAGGGCGCGATTCGCGTTAAAGGGGAGCCGGTCCAGTTTCAGGATACGATGGACGCGCTGCGCGCCGGGATCTCGATGATCCACCAGGAGCTGAATCTGGTGCCGCATATGACGGTGGCGGAAAATATCTGGCTCGGCCGCGAGCCGATGAAATACGGTTTTGTCGATCATCGCCAGCTTGCCCGCCAGACGCAGGATCTGCTGGATAAACTCAATATCCGGCTATCCGCCGACCGGCTGGTGGGGGAGTTAAGTATCGCCTCCCAGCAGATGGTGGAAATTGCCAAAGCGGTTTCGTGGAACGCGGATATTGTGATTATGGATGAGCCGACCTCGGCGTTAACCGAAAGCGAAGTGGCGCATCTGTTTACCATTATTCGCGATTTACGCCAGCAGGGAAAAGCCATTATTTATATCAGCCATAAAATGGATGAGATTTTCGCGATTACCGATGAGATCAGCGTATTTCGCGATGGCACCTGGGTCGGCAGTAAACATACCACCGAGTTTACCCGCCAGTCGCTGATCACCCAGATGGTCGGCCGGGAGCTCACCCAGCTCTTTCCCAAGTTCAATAACGCCATTGGCGAAGAGGTGCTGACCGTCCGCAATCTGTCGCGCAAGGGGGTCTTTCACGATATCAACTTTAGCGTACGCCGCGGCGAAATCCTCGGCGTGGCGGGGCTGGTGGGGGCCGGGCGTAGCGAAGTGATGGAGAGCCTGTTCGGCATGGATAAAGCCGATAGCGGCGAAGTGCTGATTGAGGGAGTGCCGGTCACGATTGACTCGCCTTCGACGGCGATTGAAAAAGGGATGGCGCTGCTGACGGAAGACCGCAAAAAGTCCGGACTGTTTCTCGTGCTGTCGGTGCTGGAGAATATGAGCATCGTCAAAATGCCGGAATATATCGGTAAAACCGGCTTTGTTCAGCACCTCAAAATGGCCGAAGACTGCATGGAGCAGATCCGCCGCCTGAATATTAAAACCCCCACCATGGATCAGATTATTAATAACCTCAGCGGCGGTAATCAGCAGAAGGTACTGATTGCCCGCTGGCTGCTGGCCCAGCCGAAAATACTGATTCTCGATGAGCCGACGCGCGGAATCGACGTCGGGGCGAAAGCGGAAATTTACCATCTGATCAGCGAGCTGGCCAACCGCGGCGTGGCGGTGATTATGGTCTCTTCAGAATTGCCGGAGATTCTCGGGATGAGCGATCGGGTGATGGTCATGCATGAAGGGCGTATTACCGGCATCCTCAATAAAGAGGACGCCGACCAGGAAACCATTTTGTCGTTGGCATCCCATTGAGGCACAGAGAATGAGCAATATGAAAATAACGGCGACCCCGATCACTGAGAAACCCTCTTTCTTTGGGCAATTACGCCACCGGCTGCCGAAAGATACCGGGATATTTATCGTCATGCTGGTGATTGCCCTGACGTTTGAAATTGCCGGCTGGTACGTCCGCGACCAGTCCTTTTTATTAAACACCAATCGCCTGATATTAATTGTTTTGCAGGTAGCGATTATCGGTATTATCGCCGTCGGGGTCACCCAGGTCATTATTACCACCGGCATTGACCTCTCCTCCGGCTCGGTGATCGCTCTCGCCGCCGTGGTGGCGGCAAGCCTCGCGCAAACCTCCGATAGCCTGTCGCCGATGTTCCCGTCGCTGGTCAATATGCCGGCGATTATCCCGATTGGCGCCGGCATCGGCGTCGGTCTTCTGTGCGGCTTAACCAACGGCTTTCTGGTGACCCGCACCGGCATCCCGCCGTTTATCGCGACGCTTGGAATGATGGTGTCGGCGCGCGGTCTGGCGCAGTACTACACCCAGGGCAACCCAATCAGCTTCTTATCCGACAGCTTTACCGCCATCGGCCAGGGGGCGATGCCGGTGATTATTTTCTTCGTCGTCGCCGCGGTCTTCCATATCGCCCTGAAGCATACCCGCTACGGTAAATACGTTTACGCTATCGGCGGTAACATGACGTCGGCCAAGGTCTCCGGTATCAACGTGAATAAATACCTGGTGATCGTCTATGCCATCGCCGGGGCGCTCTCCGGCCTGGCGGGCGTGGTGCTGGCGGCGCGCGTCAGCAGCGGGCAGTCGAGCATGGGCATGTCCTACGAACTGGATGCTATCGCCGCGGCGGTTATCGGCGGCAGCAGCCTGATGGGCGGGGTGGGGCGCATCACCGGGACCTTAATCGGCGCGATGATCCTTGGCCTGATTAAAAGCGGGTTTACCTTTGTCGGCGTCGACGCCTACGTGCAGGATATTATCAAAGGCATCATTATCGTTGCGGCGGTGACTATAGATATGCGCCGCAACCGCAAAAAGCATTGATCGGCAATAGCCCACGGCCTTGGCTGGCGTGGGCTGTATCGCGTTTTACGTCGCGCCGCAAGCGGGCTCATCCGCGGCAAGACGTAAACTGTTGAGCAGCACGTTCGCCCCTTTCTCCGCCCATTCCGGCAGAATGTTCTCCGCTTCGTTATGGCTAATTCCCTTCTCGCAGGGAATGAAAATCATGCTGGCGGGCGCGACCTTGCTGATATAGCAGGTATCGTGCCCGGCGCCGGAAACCATGGTTCGCGCGCTATAGCCCAGTTCGTCCGCCGCCCGCTGGCTGCGCGCCAGACATCCGGTATCAAAGGCAATGGGCGCGTAATCAAAAATACGCTCGACGTTTGCCGTCACGCCGCGCGCCGCCAGCGCTTCAGCGGCGCGATGCAGGGCGAGTTCCATCGCTTCCAGCGCCGGGGATTGCGGATGACGAAACTCGACGCTGCACGCCACGCCTCCCGGCACCACGTTGCGCGATCCCGGAATGACCTGCGCCATGCCGATAGTCGCGCGCCCGTCTGGATTATGGGCGATACCGATTTGCTCCACCGCCAGCGCCAGTTCGGCGAAGGCGGTCAGCGCGTCGCGGCGGCTGCCCATCGGCGTGGTTCCTGCGTGGGCGGAAAAGCCCTCCAGAGTGACGTTGAACCAGCGCTGGCCCATTGCCGCGTGAACGAGGCCGATATCAACGCCTTCTTCTTCCAGAATCGGCCCTTGTTCGATATGCACTTCGTAGCAGGCGTGGAGCGGGAAGGCGGCGGCAGGACGCTCCCCGCGATAGCCGATAGCCTCCAGCGCCGCGCCAACGCTGATGCCGTCGCGATCTTCGCGGGCGAGGGCGAAAGCTTCGCTAAACTGCCCGGCCCACACGCCGGACGCCAGCATCGCCGGGGCAAAGCGCGCGCCTTCTTCGTTGGTCCAGTTCACCAGCACGATATCGCGTTCGGTCTCAATGCCGCGATCGTTCAGCGTGCGCAGCGCTTCCAGCCCGGCGAGAACGCCGTAAATGCCGTCATAGCGGCCGCCGAGCGGCTGGGAGTCGACGTGGGAACCGGTCAGCACCGGGGCTAACTGCGAATTTTTACCGGCGCGGCGAATAAACATATTGCCCATGCTGTCGACGTCGCAGGGAAAGCCGGCTTCCCGCGCCCACTGGCGTAGCAGGTCGCGCGCCAGACGATCCTCTTCGCTGAGCGCCAGCCGGGTCACGCCGCCCGCCGGCGTGGCGCCGAGCAGCGCCATCTCGTTGAGCGTCGACCACAGACGTGCGCCGTTGACGGTTATCATGACTTGTCCTTTTGCACGCGATAGCGGAAGTCGCAGCATTTACCGCCCTGCATGATGGTGGTGGTGCGGGTCAGCTCCACGTCCGGGGCGTAGCCGACGATAAATTTATCGTCGCGGGCGCAGGAGAGCAGGTGGCCAATCTCGCCGAGGCCCATTTCGTGGTACATCTCGGCGTAGCGGCAGCGGTTTACGTTGTAGTTATACTGCTGGTCGTCGGCGTCCAGCACCGTGACTTCCAGGGCGTTATCTTTCTCCCACAGATACTGCAGCGCGACAAAGCTCTGGATATCCGCACCGTTCGGCTCCTGGCGGGCAAACGCTTTTCCCGCCTCAATGGCGGCGTTTTCAATCGCTTCGCCGATGACCGCCTGGGCGCGAGCTTTCCCTATCTCGCGCACCAGGATGGCGTAAATCGGCTTGATTATTTCTGCTTCAATTTTGCGGCGGGCGAGAATGCCCAGCTCGTTATTATCACTCATCACATTGCCTCACTGCGTTACTTCGTTGTTGCGCCGCCGAGTACGGTTTGCGGCTGCCATTTTCCGTCGACGACTTTATAAACGGTAAAGGTTGGCGATTTCAGGTTGCCCTCTTTATCAAAGGCGATTTGTCCGGTCACGCCGGCGTAGTTAATGGCGCGCAGGGCGGGCAGATAGTCGGCAGGGTCGACGGAGTCGGCTTTTTCCATCGCCGCGACCAGCACGCGGGTAGCGTCATAGGCGAACGGCGCGTGCAGTTCGATATGGGTGTGATAGCGCGACTGGTAGGCCTGCTCGAAGGCTTTACCGCCCGGCATCTGCTCGACCGGCAGCCCCGGCTCCAGCGCCACCACGCCGTCGCCCTCTTTTTGCGCCAGCTGGAGGAAGGTCTGGCTAACGAAGCCGCCTGCGCCCATCAGGGTGGCGTTCATACCCAGCTGTTTGATGCGGCGCGCCAGCGGGGCGGCCTGGCTATCGACGCCGCCAAAGAAAATCAGGTCGGCGTTTTTGCTGCGGATCGCGGTCAGCACGGCGCTGAAGTCGACGGTTTTGTCATCGACGTACTGGCGGTCGACGATGTTGATTCCCTGCGCTTCCAGCGACTTAATAAACTCATCCGCCAGCCCCTGGCCGAAGGCGGTACGGTCATCAATGACCGCGATGCGTTTGGCCTTCAGGGTTTGTACCGCGTACTGTCCGGCAAACTGCCCGCCGTCATCGTCGTGGCCCATCACGCGGAAGCTGGTGTCGAAGCCCTGTTTGGTGTAGGCGTGCCCGGTGGCGACCGGCGCGACCTGGGCGATGCCCGCATCGTGATAAACCCGCGCAGCGGGAATGCTGGTGCCGGTGTTCCAGTGGCCGACGAC